>Ga0208250_1000057_pt1 | contig 39758 bp, 50 predicted proteins | sample CryBogCBE18Aug09_FD_184557 | JGI IMG/M metagenome (GOLD analysis project Ga0208250, IMG submission 184557) | Freshwater microbial communities from Crystal Bog, Wisconsin, USA - CBE18Aug09 (SPAdes) (version 2) | ecosystem: Environmental > Aquatic > Freshwater > Lake | place: Crystal Bog... | reverse complement strand
TTCTTTACTACGTCGTTCATTCTTCACCCCTTGCTCGGATTAACTCCGCCAATTCTTTATACCCTGTTAAATTTAACTTTTCAATAAAAGTAGCGCATACCTCAAGCTCATGTCGTGCTACCAGTTTGGCAAACTCAATAACAACTGGGTCATGCCAGTTTGAATCATGATGTGGGTTATTACTTGCAACTTTCCACATGTGCTCAATAGTTTCTACGTTGTTCATTCCTCTACTCCTTCGTCTTGTGTGTCGTTAAGTATTGCGTCCAGTGAGACCGGCTCTCTGGACACGTAGCTTTTCAATTGGCCGATCTTGCGGGTGGTGACCCCCATCTCCGCGGCCAGCTCCTTAGGCGTTGCCTCCCGTCCAAGGGCCTGCCTTAGCTTCCTGTCCAAGTAATGCATCTTCTTGATCGACTCCACCACATTGACCGGCAGTCGAATCAGCCTTTCGCTGTTGTCCAACTGGCGGGTCACATAGCGCAGGATGTAATTGCCCGCATATGAGGCAAACCTTGCGTTCTTAGTTGGCGTCCACTTCTTGGCGGCCAAGATCAAAGCCTCATTGCCTAGTTGAATTAAGTCCTCGGCCGGCACCGAGCTAAACTGCCATGCTGTTGTCTTCTTTAGTAAGTAGACAACAAGCCTCAGGTTGTGGTTTATAAGCGTTTCTAGGGCCTTTTCGTCACCGGTTGATATGCGGGTAGCCAGATCGTATTCTTCGGCCTTGGTGAGGCCTCTAATGTCCTTGTCCAACATGCCCTGTAAGTAAACTGTAAGCAGGTCATTTGATTGGGTCATAATTCTTCATTTCCCGTCAATATGTCAAGAACCCGATACATAATTTCTGTGCGCATGTCGGTGTCTGTTTTTCTCTCCACATATTCGAGTATTTCGAAAATGTTTTCGTCAGTCACGTCCAATGGTTTTGAACCACAATCTTCTAGGAATTTTAATTCTTGGCGGATGTCCTTAACAGTCACACAAACAAAGTCCACACAGCCTAGTTTCTTGTCCACTTCAAAGCGTAGTTTCCACAAGTCCAATGTGGTCATGTTGTTCAAGTCGATCATAATCAATACCCCTTAACAATTAAGTCCAGCATTTCTGCCACCTGTTCTGATATATCAGTAAAACTTTCCAGCACATCCTCGCGCATGGCGCCGCGGTCTGTTGGTTTTGCGTAGTCACCTTGGATCAGGATACGATCACCTGCCCAACTACCGATCAGGGGATGGGTCGGGAAGTCCCCACCACCCCGTCCATTGCTATTTGCCAACAAGGCAAACAATGCTGTGCTGGTGCTGCGAATATGGCCGACCTGCTCATACAGTTTCAAACCATTATCGATTGAATGTGGGTGAATGCGTTCTATTTTGTCCAAATTATAGATTTGGTGGTACTGTCCCATGTTTACCCCTTAACGTGAATGATTTTAACGTGATCCTGCAGAAATTTTACCGCGTCGCCAAATAGCGTGTCAATATATTCCCTTGCCACCAGCCCACCGAGGATCTGGTTATAACAGTCCCTCTTTGCCATGTAGTAATCATAATCACGGTCACTGGGTTTAAAATTGCTCCATTGGTTTTGTTTAGCATATCGGTCAATGTCTGCATGCAAACTGTGGTCTGAGTAATATGCTTTGAACCCATTAATATCATAATGGGCGATAAACCCGCTGCAAAGATACAAAAAGTTATACCCGCGTTTGTTCAGTTTGTTAATGTCCTTGCAGGCAGCAAGAATGTTCTTGCTGGTCAAACGTTTTTCAGTGTCGGTCATTGGTTTCATTTTGTCAGTCCTTTCAATTCGACTTTAATTTGCTTTGCCTTATCCCCGCGCCATGTGCTGGCGTTTGCCAGAAAATACATGACGACCGATTTTGCTGAATCTTCGTAGAATCGGTCATGGATCCCGTCCAATTGGGCCATGGCGTCCAAATAGGGCACCGCCCCGAAGTATGGTTTTTTCCAGTCCATACGGATCTCTTTGGCAATTTGGTGTAGTGGTCGTGCGGTCATTTTAAATTTCCTCAATGCTGATGGTTTTGCCTTGGGTTTTGACCGACAAAATGTTTTGTCGGTTGATGCAGCGATAACCTGCATTTTGCATGTCATACACCAACAAGTGCTTGGCATGGTCTACGGTGGACTTGCCACCCTTCAAGTGCTTGGTGACACCAGTCCGGCAGGTCATGGTGCGCACAGTCCCATCGGCCTTGGTAAACGTCACAGTGATAATTTTGCCGTTGGATTCGGCCACATGGTTTTCGAGAATGTTTGTCATATTTGCCTTTCAGTGATTGATGTGTGAATTTTAACTTAGATATGCACAAAGTCCAGAGGGGGCGCCCTACTTTACAATTCTTTACAATACGTTGTTTTTATGCAACATCTGGCAGTTTGGTGTATTTGTGCCCGTAGTCCGTTGACATGATCATGGCCGACAAGTTGACCGAGTAAACGTCCGAACGGGCCACCAATTGGTCATATGCTGTCTCGGCCAATTCGAGACTATCAAACGGCCACCAGTCCACACCCCCATCAGTGTAGGAAAAGGCCAGAATGTAGACGGTTTTTTCTTTGCCCATAAATCAGGCCTCAAAAACGGCCAAGCGGCCGGGGTTGCACCACTCAGCAAAGAGTCCTAAGGGCCTCAAAATTTCATCAATTTTGGGGTTTGTTGTCTCAAAACCCCATCTCCGGCCACTCGCCCAATAATCGGCCCACAAATAGGCGTCCGGCGCCTCAGAGTCGATACTAAAGCGTTTATCGTTGTCGTCAACGTGTATATATACCGGACAACCTAGTTTTTTAAGGCGATTATACGCCGTTCTCATGTTGCGTTTCATGTCATCAGTCCATTGGGGGTTAAAACAATCGGTCAAAGAAAATTAAAGTGGCGACAATGAGTCCAGCCGCCATTGTATCTATTAAAACAATTAGAATTAGATCTGGTTTCATGTCATCAGTCCATTGGGGGTTATGCTAGTAAAAGTCCCTTAAGATACGCGATAGAACGTCCGGTTATGCGCGACAATTCTTTCAACGTCAAATTGGGGTTATTATCATAAAATTCCATTATTTCTGAGGGTGTCATATTAAATCCTTAAAATTAAGATCATCAGTCCATTGGGGGCATCAGTCCATTGGGGGCATCAGTCCATTGGGGGCATCAGTCCATTGGGGCATCAGTCCATTGGGGGTTAAGTGCCCGCGGTGCCCCATGTGGGCATCTTGAAAAAGTATTGGGCCGCGTTGCGCGACAATTGACATAATGCCGAATCGTCGTTTACGGCCGATAAAATCTCATTGTAGGCATCTTGGCATTGTTTCACCCAATCGGTGTATGGGTACTGAGTTTTTGTTTGATAATAGGCAATGTCAATCGATAATTTTGCTAAAACGCTTGGTACGCGATCGCGCCTATCGGCCGCGAATTGTTTCGAATCCATGGTTTCCCCCGGTATCGTGTAAAATGACACGCCATGGCCCACATAATGGGCCATAACTTGGCATCTTACGCGGCCGCGGTCAAGCGAATAACTTTCGCCATCTTCACGCCGTGGGCCTTATATGCGACAATTTGCACATCCTTGGAATAACATGCTCGGCATCCGTTGCATTTTCCCTCATGTTGATATGCTTGGCACAATGTCGCGCCCGCGGGCAATTGGCTATCATCAGAAATAATTGTGCTAGAATTCGCGCCGGGTACTGTTTCACCGTTGATAGCGTCACTTGAACGGCGAATCACCACATTCGACAATGCTTCCATGCGGGCCAAAATATCGGCGAATTTTGCAAATTTGTGCATGCGTGTAGGCATCCAATGCTTGACATGCGGTGTCGCGGCCATAACTTGGAAAATTTTCTCGGCCAATTCAAGAGAGTAACAATCGCCACTATCAAACCAACGGAAAAAACGCGAATTGTCCAATGCTTCGATCATCTCGAATGCCCATGCTTCGCGGGCCCAATCGTTGCGATTGAATTCGCGCGGTGCCTTAACATTGGCAAAGCGATAATTGCCCGTTGTTGCATAGCATCCCCGGCATGCGGGCACCAACTCGCCGTTGGCACCGATTGAACCCGGGCATGTGTCCAAGGCCTGCAGAGACCACGATAGAATGCCATCTAATTTACTTGTCTTGCTTAATTTGACCATGATAAAAAACCCTTTTTAGTGTGTTGCGGTGTATTAATTATATGGGCACAATGCACAATTTAAAGCGATTCGCCCTTACTTTACAATTCTTTACAATACGTTGTATAAAAACAACACATTGTAATTATGTGGGGTGCCGATAGCGTAGGACTATTGATATATCACGCCACATAGGCATCTCAACAATCGCATGCGCTTGCCTATGCAATCATTGCTTAGTCAATCATTGCTTAGTCAATCATTGCTTAGTCAATGATATGCATGCTTACCATATTGGCACAATACTTGCTTGGCATGCAAGATCCATGCCAATATGCCGGCCTAGCAATAAGCATGCCCGGCCACATTGGCACGATACTTGCTTGGCATGCAAGATCTATGCCAAGGCCATGCGGGCACGATACTTGCTTGGCATGCAAAATCCATGCCACATTGCCTAGGCATGCTTATTGCTTGGCATGCAAGATCCGTGCCAGTATGGGGTTGGCATGCTTATTGCTAGGCTGGCATGTTGGCACGGAAATTGCTAGGCAAGGATCTCCTCGGGTCAGTGGGGTGTTGTTTTTATGCCACACCCCCAGTTTGGGTCCCATCCAGACGCGGCCCGCCGGGGGCCCCACAGACCGCCAGTTTTTATAACTCGCACGTTTTTAGCAAAAGCCCGACTTTCTAAAAATTTTTTTGCAAAATTGCATGAAACTTTAATGAGAATGGTTCTCATCTGGAAGCGTACCCTGACTACCCTGCTACATTTTTGACAAAAACACAAAACATAACTTATTGATTTTAAACAACTTTTTTTCTAAAAGACAGGGTAGTCATAGAAGTCAGGGTCATTTAGACTATTTTTATTTTTTTTTTTTTTTTTTTTTAAAATAAAATAAAAAGATAAAAGAAGGGGTACTACTATGACTACCCTGTCAACTTGCCCCATGGAAAGGCGACGACGATCTGATCTGTGCATTAATATGGTTGTGAAATACACCTACCAAATAAAAAGCATTTTATTTAACGGCCGCAAGGACGTTCTTGGTTTGCGTGTTATCTTGGCAACGGATTTGTATTTCTACGACGTGGATGTTCCAGCCGAAGTGTTTGAGTATGCAACTTTGGTATACCTTGGTTTCCGTATGAGACTGTGTGAATACATGGACATCCGCAATCTGCCTAGGGCAGTGGAAGATAAAGTCAGAAAGCCGGTAGAGCGTTTTCTGGATGACTGGATCTTAGAAGAACAAGATGGCTATAACGGCAGACCAAAAGATACTAACTCTTGATTATTGGAAACGAGGAGACAAGATTGTTCCCGGCGATTATGTGTTTGACAGATTGGGTAACCTTTGTCAGGTAACGCTGGTTCAGCAATTTGCCTCCAAGGCGTACACGGTAACGTTTAGCGACCACCTGCAGATCAGCGGTAACGGCGACCTGAATTTCCTATTGGAAACACCTAAGTACCGAAACAGACTGCGGGTATACAAGGGCAAGCGTAAGTTCCTGAGGCCACTGGCTTTGTCGCCGCTCAAGGAATTGCTAAATAAGGATTTGAAGTATCGCGAGACTAGGCAGTATTATTCTCTGCCAACATGTGGGCCGCTGAAATTCCCGCACCAAGATCTGCCAGTACCGCCGTTTGTCTTTGGGTTTTGGTACTGGAATAGGCTGAGGCCCAATATGTTTTCGGTGCCGGAGTTAAATGCCGAAGTGGTAATGACTCGGCTTCGAAGCCATGGTTATGAAATATTGAATGCCAAAAAGCAACCGAACGGATACACACACTTTGCTTTATACCCATCGGTTGAGTCGCAGTTTGCGCCGTTCATACCCAGAGAAATACCCAACAACTACTTGCTTGCCAGCGAGGAACAAAGACTGGAATTGCTCAGTGGTATTGTAAACGCTAGGATAAAACAATACAAGACCGCAAAGGATAACTTTCATTTTGCCAGCACCTCGTGGCAAGAAATAAGGCGCATGCAGGCGTTGGTGGAGTCAATTGGTTGCAAGACGGTTCTTTACCACAATGCCAAACGCCAATACTACTCGATGATATTTCGCACACGGTACAGGCTGTGCGACCACCAAAACTCACCGCCACTCAAGGTACATCAGACAAGACGCTACATAACCAAAATTGAAGAGCAACCAACACAGCAGTGTGTACACATTGAAACAAACGGACTAGATAATACGTTTTTAGTTGGAGAAGGATTTATTACATGTCGTTAACACCCAAGCAGGAACTTCTGTTAAAGAAGTTTGCAGAACAAAACAAACAGTGGCCCAAGGCCCAACTGGAAGGCGCCCTGTGGTTGGTGCGGTACAAGCTGTCCGCGCTGCCCCACCAAAAAGAACCGGACGATGGGGAGTATGACACTTTCTTAATGTTGGCGGGGCGGGGAGCGGGCAAGACTTGGACGGCCTCGAACTGGATTGGCGAGCGGGCATGGCGGTTCGATAAGACGCGTTGGTTGGTGACAGCGCCAACGACAAACGACATTCGAGCGACGTGTTTTGAAGGGGACTCAGGGCTCCTTAACATTCTGCCCAACTCAATCATTAAAGATTACAACAAATCGTTGCTGGAAATTACGCTGATCAACGGCTCCTTGATTCAAGGCATTCCGGGATCAGAGCCAGAGCGGTATCGTGGTAAGCAATACCATGGGGCTTGGTTCGATGAGTTGTGCGCGTTTGAGTACATCGACGACGCGTATGACCAAGCGCAGTTTACGCTGCGTTTGACTGACCCGCGGATTGCACGGGTGCAGCAGATCATCACCACCACGCCCAAGCCGTTGGAGTTGATCGTTGACCTGAACGAGGGTAAAGTTGGTGGCGACGTGTACGTGGCAAACGCATCGTCGTATGACAACCGAGCCAACTTGTCAGATACGTTCTTCAAACAGCTTGAAAGCTACGACGGGACAAACCTTGGCCGCCAAGAAATTTACGGCGAAATCTTGGACCCAGAAGAGGCCGGGATTATCAAGCGTAAACAATTTCGACTTTGGCCGGCCAACAAGCCAACCCCTACGCTGGAATACGTCATTGCCTCATACGACCCAGCCACATCGGAAAAAACAGTCAACGACCCGACAGCTTGCACGGTATGGGGCGTGTTTGAACAAGAGGACGCTGGCACAGCCCTAATTCTCTTGGACGCATGGGACGCCCACTTGGCCTACCCTGAACTGCGGCGCAAAGTCATCAACGACTTCAAGGAAGTTGTTTACGGCGCGGACAACAGTTTCGCAAAAGGACGAAAGGCCGACCTGCTGCTCATGGAAGACAAGTCGGCCGGCATATCACTCATTCAAGAATTGCAAGGCGCCGGTGTGCCGGTGCGGGGTTATAACCCCGGCCGTGCTGACAAGGTGCAGCGTCTTAACATTGTAGCACCAATCGTGGCTAAGGGCAAGGTGTTTATACCTGAAGACCCAAACACCAAGGGCGACGTGGCAGCGTGGGCCAAACGATTTATCCGTCAGGTGTGTTCGTTCCCAGAAGCCAAAGGCCACGATGACTACGTGGACTCATTGACACAGTCGTTGCGGGTACTTAGGGATTCCGGCTGGATTCAATTGGATCCATTGCCCGCGCGGGATTACAGTTACATTGATGATCAATTATCCAGAAAGTTTTCTAACCCCTACGCCCAGTAATAGGGGCGGCTATAACAAATAGATTGCATTAATATAAATAGGAGCGAATAGGCCCGCGAACCTCGTTTTTGCCAGTACAAAAACTAGCTCCTACTTATCGAACTTACTGGAGTTAAAAAAAATGAATGATCCTTTTTCAAATAAATATTATTTGAATTCAAAAAATACTGTTGAAAAACATGCAAAAATAATTTTCAACAATCGAAGGAACAAATCAAAAAAAGAAGGAATTGTGTTTGATATTACTTTTGAAGAGTTATCAAAAAACATTCCGGAATTTTGTCCGGTGCTAGGGATAAAATTAGCATGGTGCGAACAAAACAAAATTGCGGCAAATAACTCACCTTCTTTAGACAAGTATGATCCAAAACTGGGGTATGTATCTGGAAATGTATTTTGGGTATCGTATCGGGCAAATCGAATAAAGTTTGATGCAAGCCTAGCGGAAATAGAAGCCCTAGTCAATTGGATGAAAAAACAAGAATGTTGAACCTTATTAAATCACCCCACGAGTTGCTCATGGAGCAGGCCGGTCTTCCAAGTTTTGCGGAAGGCCACTCGGTGTCACCGGAACAAATGCGCGTGGAGTTGATGATTAATGGGCACAAGGTACACCAAGAAGATTTGCCGCATGACCATCCGTTAATTCAGCACCTTGCCGGCGGCGGCCAGCCAGCAACAATGTGGGAAAAAGTTAAAGCCCATTTGCCGGCGGCTTTAGGCCACACGTTTATGTTTGGTTTACCAGCTTTGGATGTTATTAATCAAATGCGCGAACACAATTATGGCAACGCGGCAGAAAGCGGCTTAGATGCCGCAATTGGCTTAATGCCATTGCCTGTGCAAGCTGCCGTATACGCGATGCATGGCACCGAATTAAATCCCAACGAAAATGAAGAGTTGGCTGCACGAAACCAACTTCCACCATACATTTCAAAATAATGGCAAACCCAACATTACCAATCCAATCAGGTGGCAATTTGCCGTCTTTGAATCCTCGACGCGAAAAAGAAGTTGAGGAGGGTTTACTTCAAGAAGACGAAATTAGCGAACTTGAAGACGCTTTGGATTTGGATGAAAGCGAAGCTGAAGGTGAAATTATTGAGTTGGAAGACGGCTCAGTTGTAGTTAACCTTGAACAAACTAAAGGCCCGAAAGAAAGCCCTGAGTTCTACGAGAACTTGGCAGAGGTATTCGACGATGGTTCCTTGGACCACTTAGCAATTGAATACTTGGACTTTATTGATGAAGACAAAGAAGCTCGTAAGCAACGCGACAAACAGTATGAGGAGGGTCTACGCCGCACTGGTTTGGGTAAGGATGCTCCGGGCGGTGCTACTTTTGACGGTGCTTCTAAAGTTGTGCATCCTGTTATGGCAGAGGCGTGTGTAGACTTTGCTGCCAGTTCGGCGAAAGAGTTATTGCCACCTGAAGGGATTGCCAAAACCAACATCAAGGGTACGGCTGACCGCAATAAGTTGGACGTTGCCGAACGCAAGGTTAACTTTCTTAACTGGCAGTTGACCGAGCAGATTCCTGAGTACCGCGATGAAATGGAGCAACTGCTGACCCAACTGCCGCTTGGCGGTTCGCAGTTCCTAAAATGGCGCTGGGATTCGGAACAATGTCGCCCAATGTGCGAATGGATCCCGATCGATAACATCCTGTTGCCATATGCATCGACCAACTTCTACACATCGCAGCGTGTAACTGAGGTTCAGGACATTACAGAGGACGAGTTCCTCCAGCGTGTTGAGGCGGGTATCTACCGCGACATTGATTCGACCTACACGTCAGACGCACCGATCGACGACCAAACGCAGTCTGAAAAAGCCAACGACAAGATTGAAGGCAAACAGTATTCGGGTAAGAACATTGACGGCATGCGCCGTATTTATGAAATTACTTGTTTCATGCGTTTGGATGACGACGACCAAACCAATGGCAAACGCGCACCGTACATTTTGACTATTGATGAGTCAACCAGCAAGGTGTTAGCTTTGTACCGTAACTGGGCTGATGGGGACGACAAATTTGAAAAATTGGACTGGTACGTTGAGTTCAAGTTTATTCCATGGCGCGGTGCATACGCTATCGGGTTGCCTCATCTCATCGGCGGTCTTAGTGCTGCTCTTACTGGCGCCCTTCGTGCTCTTATGGACGCGGCTCATATCTCCAATAGCCAGACGCTTCTCAAGCTCAAGGGTGGCCGAATTGGCGGCCAGTCGGACCGCATTGAACCTACGCAGGTTGTAGAAATCGAAGGCGCACCGGGCGTTGATGACGTGCGCAAGCTGGCAATGCAGTTGCCCTTCCCGGGCCCCTCTAGCGTCCTCTATAACCTCCTAGGCTGGCTTACAGACGCGGCTAAGGGGGTAGTGACCACCGCCGAAGAAAAAATCGGTGACGCAAACAACAACATGCCCGTTGGCACAACGCAGGCACTGATTGAACAAGGCGCTAAGGTCTTTTCTAGCATCCATGCACGTTTGCACCGTTCGCAGGCCAAGTCGCTCAAGATCATTTCTCGTATCAATAACTGGTACTTGGATGAAATGGACAACCAGTCGGGCGAAGAAATTGAAGTACGTGACTTTTCGTACAACAGTGACGTACGCCCAGTCTCGGATCCCAACATTTTCTCTGAAACACAGCGGTTGGCACAGAACCAAGCGTTGTTGCAAATGGCAAGTACGGCCCCTCCGGGCATGTTTGACCTACGTGCTGTGTACAGCCGTGTGGTAAATCAGCTAAAAATCCCGGAAGCCGAACAAATTTTGCCGAACCCACAGGGTGCCAAAGAGTCAAATCCCGCGCTGGAGAACGTTTCTATGACAATGGGACGGCCTGCTGCGGCGTATCCTGACCAAGATCACATGGCGCACATCCAAATTCACTTGGAATACGCCAAAAACCCAGTGTATGGCGGCAGTCCGATCATTGGCCCGACGTTTGCACCCGTGGCATTGGAACACATCAAGCAACATTTGATGCTTTTCTATCTCCAATCCATGCGAAACATTGTGGCAAAGGTGTCTGGCGGCAAGGATGTGCTGGATTTGCACGAAGAAAAGACTTTGGATTGGGAATCTCAGCAGGCTTTGGCCGTTGCTTCAAAGATTATCGACCAAGAGTCGCAGCAAATCATGCAGCCGTATATGCAAGACATCATGGCGCTGGTGCAAAAGGTGCAACAAATGAATCAAATGCAGCAACAAAATGCTGCCGCGGCCGATCCTACGGCACAAGTGCTGCTTAAAACGCAAATGGCCGAGACTCAACGCAAGGCGCAAGAGTTTCAAGCTAAAATGCAGGCCGAAATGGCTCAGGCCACCCAAGATTATCAAATCCGGGTCGCTGAATTGCAGCAAAAAGTGCAAGATTTGCAAACCAAGTACCAAACGCAGACCAGCATTGATAACCAACGCAACGCAACAACGATTGCCATGGCAAATATCAACAATTCTGCCAAGGAACGGATTGCAACAATCACCACCGGCGCCCAAATGGACCAACAACAGGCCCAAATTGAACATGAACAGGACATGTCGGCGGTTCAAGCGATTGACGCAGCCACACAGGACATTCGTCAGCATGGTTTAGCGATTGAGCAGCAGAATTTCCAAGCCCAAGCGCAAATGGTGCAACAACAAGCGCAACAACAGGCTCAGGCAGCGGCTCAAGCGGCTCAGTCACGGCAACAACACTTCCAGCAACTGGCTCAAAACCAACAGCAGGCACAACTTCAACCACAACAACAACCACCCGAGGATCAAAATGGCGAATAAAAAACAAAGCGGCGGCGAATTGGGCTTCCGTAAGACCTACCAACAAACTGGCAACATGGGCTACGCTGGTGGCCCCGGCGAAACCGGCCTTGATGCAGGCCCCGCTGGCTCGCACCGCGATAACAACTGGAAAATCGGCGCTGCTCAGGCAAAACTGACCAAACCTTCGAAGATTGGTCCAGATAAAAACCTGAAAGACATCGGCGGCGGCAATTTTTATTGATGCATTAAGGGCGGGTATTTTCCGCCTTGTGTATTAATAAAGATATGAAGGATATTGTATCTGAAATGATAAAGCGTTTGAAAAACGCTGATAAAGATTTAACCCTAGCAATTTCGTCAGGTGTTAATGTTCACGATTTTGCCTCTTACCAGAGGTTAGTTGGACAAAAAGTTGGTATCCAAGATGCATTGGATATTATAAACCAAATCCTTAGCGAAGACGAAGAGGATATGTAAGTAAACGCCGTAAGGCGTAAGGAGCACTGTAAAGTGATTGACTTTAAACAAGGCGACGAGCCTGATTTGCGTTCGGAAAAAGAGTGTTTTCCGGATGTAGATTGTGGTATCGAAGTTTTAGGTGATCGTGTCTTGGTTCAACTGCGACGCGAGAAGACAACAAGCAAGGGCGGCATTATTTTAGTTGATGAAACTAAACAAACGCTCCGATTTAATGAGACAGTAGCCAAGGTTATCCAAGTTGGACCTTTGGCGTATAAGAGCCCAGATGATTTGAGCCCTTGGATTGAAGGTCCTTGGTGTAAAGAAGGTGATCTGGTACGCACCATTAAATACGGCGGCGATCGTTATGTGATTCAACCTGATGATGAAGGCGCACCGGTAGTGTTTATTACCGTTCAAGCACGTGAGATTATTTCTAAGATTAAATCTTTCGATGCAGCGCAAAAGATGAAGGCCTTTGTGGATTAACTTTGGAAAAAGTATGAGCGAACAAGAAAAAATTGATAATATTCCGATTAAGGAACGCGAAGACGGCACAGTTCTAGCAAGTGTTGGCACCCATCCCGACGATGTGTTGGAAGATGATGAAGATACGGACGAAAAAGCGGAAGGTGGTTCGGTAGATGAAGAGGATACTGAAGCCAGCGCCGACGAAAATGTCGAAGGCGATACCGAAGACGACCGCGAGAAGATCCGAGAAGCAAGGCGTGAAGAGCGTCGGCTGAAAAAAGCACTGCAAAAAGAACGTGATGCGTCTGCCAAACATAAAATTTCGGCGCTGGAGCGACGGAACGAAGAACTGGCAAAACGATTGGCTGCTGTAGAGAACACGGCTGTATCATACCAGTTTGCGCAGATTGATAAGGCGGTTGAAGACGAGGCAACTCGGGTTGAATACGCCAAAATGAAGATGATGGAAGCTGCACGTAATGGCGATGCAGCGGCTCAGGTTGAGTACTTGGAGGCTTTGACAGAATCCAAGCAAAAACTGCAGCAACTCCAGCATTATAAGAAACAACAAGTGGACGCCGCAAGGAGTCCCAAACAAAACGTGCCTAATGTGGCATCGTCTGAGATTCAACGTAACGCCACAACGTGGTTAAAGAAGAATTCTTGGTACGATCCCCAAGCACGTGATACAGATAGTAGAATTGCCAAAGTAATTGACTCCGAACTCGCTGCCGATGGGTGGGACCCAGCAGACCCAGAATATTGGGACGAGTTAGATAGTCGTTTGTCAACACGTTTGCCTCACCGGTACACCGGAAAAGGCGGCAGACGAGCCAACCCCACGGCATCAAGCCGTACTGCACAGGCACAGGGCACAAAACCCGGCCAGATTACGCTAAGTCGTGATCGTGTGCAGGCCATTAAAGAGGCTGGGGCTTGGGATGATGTTAACAAACGCAATAAGATGATCCGCGCATACGCCGCATATGATCGTCAGAATAAAGGATAAATGAAATGACAAATACACGTATTAAACGCGATGTCGAAGACCGTTTGGCCGACCGCGTACAAGCAGTTCATGAGCGTCAGGCCTTAAGTGGTGACGCTAAGGCACAACGGGAGCGTCTTGAGGCCTTCCGTGACAAATGGCAGAATAGTGCACTGCCAGATATTCCTCGGGACGCAATCCCGGGAATGCATTTGTGTTGGTTGTCAACAACCAACACATATGACAGTATCGACAAACGTATGGCGTTGGGTTATGAGCCAGTTAAAGCCAGTGAACTAGGACAAGGCTTTGAGGGACTAGGCAAAATGAATTCAGGCAAGTTTGAAGGCTGTGTTTCTTGCAACGAGATGATTCTTTTCAAATTGCCGGAAGAAGTTTATCAAGAAGTAATGAAAATGATGCATTTAGAGGATCCCCTTGAGCATCAGCGCAATATTACCGCAGCGGTTCGTGATACGGCCCAAGACGGAAAAGGCGGTCGTTCTATTCTTGAAGGCGGAATTCTGGAAATGGAAAAGGAAACTCGAAAAGCGAGTAGCAATATTCGTTTCCAATAACAACTTCAAAATAACAAAGGAAAATATGTCCACAGTATTTCAACCCTTTGGTCTGAAGCCAGTGTATCATCCAAGTGGTTTGGATCGTGCTACGGCATTTGCAGGTACTAATACCTACAATCCCGGCACTACTTATACCGCTCCGTACTCACTGTCCTCCGGCCAATCTTTCTGGCAATTCCAACCCGTGGCTATTACTACCACAGGTCAATTGACAATCGCTGCACAAAATGCTTCGGGCTCTGGCTCTGGCAAAGTGTTCGGCGTGTTTGATGGCGTCGAGTACACCAACTCTGACGGTCGTCGTTCTGTTGCTAAGTACGCATCCAAGACAACTTTGGACGCTTCTACCAACATCATTTTCTGGATCTTCTCTGATCCCGCATTGGTGTATGAAGCTCAAGTCAATGGTTCTGTTACTACAGCAGCTATTGGTACAGAGTACAACTTCGACACGACCACTGGTTCTACAGTGACTGACGGTTACGCAATCGGCAACGGGGGCGCTGGCTTCTCGACCGCCGCTTTGTTGGCAACTTCTGTCGGTACAGGCAACCAAGGTCAAGTTCGTGTTGTTGGTTTGGGCCGCGAAGTGGCTTATCCCGGCGGTTATAATAACGCTTGGGGTGACGCTTACACAATCGTGCAAGTTCAAATCTGCAATAACCAATTCGCTGCCGCCTCGGTATCGGTTTAATTAATTAACGAAAGGATATAAGCCATGGCAACCCCAATGCGCAGTACGGACTTTCGTGCGGTAGTCGAACCGATTATCAACGAAGTCTTTGACGGTGTTTATGAACAACGTGCGGACGAATGGAAAGGATTTGTTGAACAAATCCAAGGTATTCCCCGCAACTACCACGAAGAAGTGATGTTGTACGGCATGAATGCCGCCCCAGCTATGCCTGACGGCACTCCTGTCAGCTATGACCAAGGCGGTACTCTGTACATCACACGTTTCATCTATCAAATCTATGGCTTGGCTTACGCCTTGACCAAAGTGTTGATGGAAGACGGTGACCACATCCGTATCGGTAGCACTTTCGCTAAACACTTGGCTCAATCGATGATTGAAACCAAGGAAACTTTGTGCGCCAACTTGTTGAACTTCGCGTTCACCAGCGGCTACATCGGCGGCGACGGCGTGACCTTGATCAACACCGCTCACCCCATTGCTAACGGTGGTTCTTACTCTAACCAATTGTCTACCGCTGCTTCTTTGAGCCAAACTTCTGTTGAACAGTTGTTGATTCAAATCCGTAGCGCCGTTGACAATAACGGTAAGCGTATCCGCCTGAAGGCTGAACAACTGGTGGTTCCTCCTGCTTTGGAATTCCAAGCTGAAGTGATCCTGAAGTCTGTTCTGCGTTCCGGCACCGCCGACAACGATCTGAACCCGATCAAGTCTACCGGCATGTTGCCTAAGGGCACTCACGTCGTGACTCGTTTGAGCTCTTCTAAAGCATGGTGGATTCAAACCGACGCTGAAAACGGTTTGATGTTGGTTATGCGTCGTCCCATGGAAAAATCTATGGAAGGCGATTTCGAAACCGACTCTATGCGTTACAAAGCCACCGAGCGTTATGCTACCGGCTGGCACGATGCCCGTAATATTTACGGCACACAAGGCGTTTAATCTAAAAGATTAACACCCTAAAAACCCCCGACTTAAAAGGTCGGGGGTTTTTTATTTTAGGGCGATATAATCTAAATGTTTGCATTAATAGGAATAGGAAGTTCGCCCCCAACAGGGCCCCGTCGCTTCCCGGGGCTACGATCAAGCGACTGAGTGGGGCTAAAAACTCTTGATAGGAAAAATCAAATGTCAGTTACTTTTAATCAGCCGATTCGTGTTTACAAATATAACAACCCCACGAATAACGGCACTATTGCTCCTGATAACTCAGGCGCTGTTCGTTGCTCACAGCAATCTTACATCACCAATCCCATCGTTGGCACCACTAGCGGCGCCACCACGCTGACTACAGCCGATATTGGTACTACAACCGTTACTCCTTTCGTGTTGCCCGCTGGCGCAATCATTGAAGGCATTGCGTTGTACCAAGACACTGCAGCCACTGGCCTGACCGGCGGCGTGATCACTGTGTCGATCGCACAAACTAACCCCTCCACTGGCAACGTGACAACTACCGCTATTGGTACAATCACTCCCACAGCCGCTGGTGGCCGTATTGCTGGCGTGTTTACTGCTACAGCAGCCACCGCAGCCATTTTGGAAAACATCGGTTTGGTTGACGCCACGTTGACTTTTAGCGCAGCTACTGTGTCGGCTAACACCGGCACCTTGGGTGGCGTTATCTCCGTGGATTACACCGCACGTAATTACACTGGCTCGATCATCAACGTCGGCCAAGGCTACACCAACCAATAATTAATTACCTTGGGGGCCTTGTGCCCCCGATTTAACTTATAAGGAATTAATTATGGCTTCGATCTTAAAAACAAATCTTCAGCAAAATCCTTCTCCCCCGCAATCTGTAACAAAAATGGGTGCTTACGAGCCCTTTGATTTGCAGGTTGGCCGTGGGCAGATTATGGACCACATTCCCGTTGAGATTTTTGGCTACAGCGCAACTGTGGGTTCTACCGCACTGGGCCCTCTTTGGGAAGGTTTGACCCTTTCTGGCGGCGCTTATGTGTACCCCGGCTCTGCCTTGCAAATGACGTTGGTATCCACCACCACAGATACGCAAATTATCTTTGTTATGGGTTTGGACGCAAACTTTAATTTGTTGTCTGAGTACATTACTTTGACGGGAACAACTCCAGTAACAACTGTTAACTCGTATTTCCGTATTAATGGTTTGTTGGTAACTAACGGCATCAATGCTGGCACAATTACTTGCAAAAACGGTTCTAATTTGTACGCACAAATTAATCCCGGCATTGGTCAAACACAAATGTCTTTGTATACCGTACCTCGCGGCTATACATTTTATTTGAGCTATGTTCAAAGTGATTCTAGCATTGGTTTTACATCTAGCAACTACATGACATTTGTTGAATATAACAAATTCAACATTGCAATTAGCGGCGATAATGTCAATGGCTATCCTGTCAACTATGGTAGCAATACGACTGTAGTTTCACAGACACCCTTTGTGCAGACATTGAATATTCCTTACACTATTCCAGTGGCGCACGAAGAGGGTACGGACATTCAATACCAAATTAAAGCCAATACGGGTTCTCCATTTGCCGCTGATGTGTACGCCGGCGGTATTTTGATCAAGAACGACGGTCAAACTGCTTAAATGCCAGTCTTTCTTGACACCAGTAGCTACTCGGTTCTGTCTGTAGCGGTCTGTGACCGCTGCAACAGAAAATTTCCGTATGTAGAGCTAATGCCAGACCCGAATTTTCCGGGTATGCGGGTGTGCAAGGACGACTTAGATAATTTTGACCCATGGCGGCTGCCCGCTCGTCAAACAGAAAATATTGCGCTGCGTTTCCCGCGGCCTGATGTGTCTGTGGCTACGGGCCCAATTGGTGGTGACCAGATTACGACAGAAAACGGATTCCAAAACGGTAATTCGTTGTTCATTGAGGGTACAAGTGGTACGTATGCCAACGGAACAGGCGACCTGAATAAAAACAGCAACGTAGTTCCTTCGCCGATGGTTTTATACCCCTACATTGAGGTTATAACGCCCAATACGGGCCCCAAAGCTGGCGGTACTACGGTTACCCTTACCGGGGCTAATTTTACGGCTGTAAACACCGTTAGGTTCGGCGGCACATCAGCCACATTTAATTTGATCAACTCGACAACCATTGTCGCAACGTCGCCGGCCTATGCCGTTGATGGTATTGTTGACGTGGCTGTTATATCTCCATTTGGAACCGGCACGTATTACGGCGGGTTTACTTACGTATCATAAGAAGAATAAATGGCTGATCAGAGTATAACACAACTGCCAGTTGCTTTAAACCTTACAGGTAATGAGCAAGTTCCGGTTGTGCAAAACGGGGTAACCAAACAGGCGTCTGTTTCGCAGATTGCCAATGCAGCTTCGCCCGGTAAACTGATTACCAACGTCGCACTTAATCCATCAAATTACGACCTGATTTTTTACTATAGCGATGGAACAACGTCGCAAGTTGGGCCTATTCCGGGGTTTGTTTCAGCAACAATTGACTCCAACGGTCATTTGATTTTAACTGAAACAACTGGCGCAACTATTGATTGCGGCCAAGTTACTGGCACATCGGGTTATTCTGGATACAGCGGCTTTTCGGGATATTCAGGCACATCAGGCTTTAGCGGAATTTCTGGCTACTCTGGTACATCGGGCTATTCTGGTTCAGGTGTTTCTGGCTATTCTGGATATTCAGGCACATCAGGCTATTCTGGTGTAGGTACATCAGGAACATCGGGCACGTCAGGTTATAGCGGGTTTAGCGGCTATTCGGGCACTTCTGGCTGGTCTGGCATCAGTGGATATAGCGGCTATTCAGGTATTTCCGGATGGTCGGGCCTAAGTGGTTTTAGCGGATATTCGGGTATTTCTGGCTGGTCGGGTTTGAGTGGTTTTAGCGGATATTCTGGTTACAGCGGAACATCAGGCTGGTCTGGCATTTCAGGTTTTAGCGGCTATTCGGGCACTTCTGGCTGGTCCGGCATCAGCGGATATAGTGGCTTTTCGGGCTATTCTGGACTTTCTGGCTACTCCAGCTTCTCTGGTTTCAGCGGCTACAGCGGTTTATCGGGCTTTAGCGGCGTTTCTGGCTATTCAGGTACCTCAGGGTACTCTGGCTCAGGAGTAAGCGGCTACAGCGGTTTTAGTGGTTTTTCGGGTATATCTGGACAGCAAGGTACTTCGATCAACATCAAAGGTACGGTTGCCACACCGGCAAATTTGCCAGCAACTGGCAATCAAGTTAACGATGCGTACATTGTTAGCTCTAATGGCGATTTGTATGTTTGGTCTGGAACGGTTTGGAATAATGTCGGTCAGATTGTAGGACCTCCCGGCACAAGCGGCTATTCTGGCTATTCTGGGTTTGGCCTTTCTGGTTATTCTGGATACAGTGGTTTTTCTGGCTATTCTGGGTTTGGTCTTTCTGGTTATTCAGGTTATAGCGGTATTTCAGGCTATTCTGGATTCAGTGGCATTTCAGGTTATTCTGGAACCAGTGGCTATAGCGGCGCCAGCGGAATATCAGGCTACTCTGGTTTTAGCGGCTATTCTGGTATTTCTGGCTGGTCTGGCATCAGTGGCTACTCTGGCTTTAGTGGCATTTCTGGCTGGTCGGGCATAAGCGGCTATTCGGGTTTTAGTGGAATTTCAGGCTGGTCTGGTATCAGCGGCTATAGCGGATACTCGGGCTTTAGCGGCATATCGGGCTGGTCAGGTATCAGCGGCTATTCGGGCTTTAGTGGAATCTCGGGCTGGTCCGGTATAAGCGGCTATAGCGGCTCTGGCGTATCAGGCTACTCTGGATTTAGTGGCATTTCTGGCTACTCTGGCTTTAGCGGAATTTCTGGTTATAGCGGTATTTCTGGCTACTCTGGTACTTCAGGTTATAGCGGTTTCGGCCTATCCGGCTATAGTGGCATTTCTGGCTATTCGGGTTACAGCGGCTCTGGCGTATCGGGCTACTCTGGTTTTAGTGGCATCTCTGGCTACTCTGGTTTTAGCGGTGCAACAGGGCCGTCTACGCAAATTAACGCAACGGATAGCACGACGAATGCCAACTACTTTTTGGTTGCTGTTCCCGCTTTGGGATCGAACCAAACAGCGTATGGTTTTAGCAGCGATGGGTTGTATTTTAACGGCTCAACCAAAGTATTTACTTCGCCGTTCCATACTGCAACCGGCACTATTACAGGCGCCCTAACAGCCGGTGCATTTAATTATGGTACGTTAAGCTATAGCGATGTTAATATTTTTGCATCGTATACTTCAAGTGTAAACACCTATAACCAGATTGTTCTGCAAAACACAAATGCGGGATCTACAGCCTCATCAGATTATGTTGTAAGTAACAACCTTGGTACATCGGGCACATATTATGGTGACTTTGGTATAAATAGTTCTGGTTGGTCGGGAACATCGGCCACGCCGTTTAATATACCGAATGTGGTGTATGTTAGTTCAACTTCAGGGCCTTTGGCTCTTGGTTCTACCACCAGCAATCCTATTTATTTTAGTGTTAACGGTGGACTTGCTGCGACTATTGATACTACGGGGCTTTTGACTGTACCAACCGGTATTGCTGGTGGGGCATTTTAAGAATAAAGGGGATTTAACATGGCACAAAGCGGCTACACGCCGATTCTAACATACGGATCGTCAGGGGTTGGGAGTACACCCCTTGCGGCCAATTTGACGACCAGCACTAATGGCGTTGAAATGGCGCTGAACTACACTGACGGCAAATTGTTTTATAAAGACAATGCCGGCACTGTACAGGTTTTGGCGCTTAAAAATAACGCGCAAATTTCTCTGCCTACGTCGATTTCGACTGGCGGTTTGATTGTTGGTAATGGTACAAATACCACAGCGGCGTTGAGTATCGGCACAAGCGGTTATGTGTTGACAAGTAATGGCACTACATCGGCGTGGTCGGCACCGACGGGTTCGGTTGGCCCAATTGTGTATAATTTGACAACGGTATCATCTAACCAAACTATTTCTAGCGGCCAAAATGGTTTTTCTGTTGGGCCGGTTACAATCAATAGCGGTAACACAGTAACAGTGGCTTCGGGCCAAAGATGGGTGGTAATTTAAATGAGTACTATTGCAGCAGGAACAACCAGCACAACGGCGCTGGTAGAGACAGCCGATACGACAGGTAACTTGGTTTTACAAGTTAACGGCACAACACCTTCATTGACGCTTAACGCAGCGGGGGCGCATGGTGTTGGTTCGAGTGCGTCTTATGGTACTAGCGGTCAAGTATTGACTTCAGCAGGTAGTGCAGCGGCTCCTACTTGGACTACACCGGCCACTGGTGCAATGACGCTTATTAGTACACAGACTGCTTCTAATTCGGCAGCTTTGACTTTTACTGGGTTGAGTGGATATAGAGCATATTATTTGTTGTTTACAAATCTTACTCCTATAACAACAACCAATATATTATTAGCATATTTAGGATATGGTTCAACTCCGACATACATAACATCTGGCTACCACATTACATCAACTTTTTCAGCTAGCAGTACTCAATACATAACATCATCTGCATCAATTAGTTTAAGTAATGGTAATCAACAAACTGGCGCACAAAATGCATTTAATGGCTTTTTGACCATTAATAATGTTAATTCATCAACTTATCCAAGTGTTCAGTATATATCGTCTTATGGTGGTGGTTCTGTGTATTATACAGAAACAGGTTCCGGAATAATTGCCTCAACAAATGGCCCTACTACTGCAATAACAATTTATTATACTTCTGGAAACATAAGTTCGGGTTCTGTAACTCTTTACGGTATTTCTTAATAGGAATAACAAATGACCACAATCATTAATGCCTCTAACGGCTCTACAAGCGGTCTGATTACATTGGCAGATGCCTCTGGTGTTCTCCAGCTTCAAACTAACAACGGCACACCAGCACTAACGCTAAACACCACTCAGGCTTTGGGTGTAGGGTCGGGTGCTTCTTACGGTACTAGCGGTCAGGTGCTGACCTCTGCTGGCTCTGGTGCTGCGCCGACTTGGTCTACTCCAAGTACAGGGGCAATGACGTTGATTAGTACTCAGACTGCTTCTAGTTCAGCATCATTATCTTGGACAGGGTTATCTACTTACGACAAATACATTCTTATTTATGAAAATGTAATACCTGCGCAATCAAACGCGCAATTGATGGCTTTAATTGGTACTGGAGCTGGCCCAACATATGTTACTAGCGGATATTATGGTCAAGGATATTTTTCAAATTATAATAATGGTAGCGGAACAACAACTCAAGCGGCAACACAAAATAATACAGGAGGTGCATATATAGGATTTATTGGAGGTCGTTCAACATTAAATCAAACAAAAGCATCGGGTCAAATCCTTATTGCAGGTACAAATTCAAGTACTTTTGTAGAATTTTCCGGATGTCCTGGCAATTATGATACAAGTGTTTGGGAAGCGGAAACAAGTATGTTTTTTACTGGAGTTGCTGTATCTGCGTCAGTAACCGCAATAAAAATACAAATGCTTACTGGCAATATTGTTTCGGGTTCTTTTTCCCTCTACGGCATCTCATCTTAATAGGAGTAAATCATGGCATCTTTAAACGACACCATCGTTGCATATCTTACAGTCAACAACATTGCTTTCGCTCCCGGCGACTACCAAACTGGTCAGCCTGAAGGCCAACCAGATCAAGTGTTGACTTGGAACACAGCCAAGTTGGGCGCACAGCCCACACAGGCTCAACTGGACGCCGCATACACAACATATGAAGGCCAACAGATTCAAGCTAAAAACAAAACCCAAGCAACGGCTTTGCTGCAAGCTACGGATTGGTCTGTCAACGCTGACGTGACAACTGGCACACACAAGCTGACCAACCAAGCTGACTTCATTGCATACCGCAATGCTGTTCGTGCGATTGCAGTCAACCCACCTACAACACCAGCAACTTTCCCTGCTGTTCCTACAGATACTTGGAGTAATTAAATATGACCACGGTAATTTCGGGTTCATCGCCATCAGTCACGTTTAGCGACAGCACCACGCAAACAACTGCGTTCTCGGCGGCTAACTCGAATACATGGACAGCCACACAGACGTTTAACGGCTCTACAAGCACGTTTGGCACTACCCTACTGGACAGCAACGAAACGGTCAACGTGGTGGCTGCTGCGCCCTCTGCTACGACTAACTTTTACGTTCAAAGCGGCTCGGTTCAATATTACACATCAAACGCTGCTAACAACTGGACGCTGAATATCGCCTTCAGTTCTGGTACATCGTTGAACACGGCTTTGTCAACAGGCCAATCAGTAACATTTACGCTGATTACAACTCAAGGCTCTACGGCTTACTACAACAACGCTGTGACGATTGACGGTACATCTGTGACGCCTAAATGGATTGGTGGCGCTCCTAGTGCTGGTAATGCTTCTGGTCTGGATGTGTACCGCTATGCTGTGGTTAAAACAGGAAGTGCTGCATATACCGTATTGGCAAGCCTGACACAATACAAATAAGGAATAGCGATGCCATTGCAACAAACCTCGGGTAATGACACGCAAGATGCGTATGGCGGTGGTAAAGCCGTTGTTCCTGTTTATGTAGAGAATGTGTTTAGTACCTATTTGTATACGGGTACGGGCGCTACTCAAAGCATTACGAATAGCATTGACCTTTCCACTAAAGGTGGAATGGTTTGGATTAAAGACAGGACAACAAATAGTACTAATAACAATTTATTTGATACTATTCAAGGCGCAACTAAATTAACTCATTCAAATACAACAGCAGCTACAGTTACTGATACAAATTCGTTAACCGCTTTTAATACAACGGGTTTTACGCTTGGATCAGGTAACACTTCTGGTAATCAAGTAAACACATCTGGCGATAATTTTGTCTCATGGACATTCCGCAAGCAGCCAAAGTTCTTTGATATTGTGACGTATACGGGTACGGGTTCTGCCCACACGATTTCTCATAACCTTGGCTCGGCTCCAGGTTGCATTATTGTTAAACGTACTGACACGACAAGTAATTGGCAGGTTTATCACAGTGGATTAACGTCTGCTGCATATAGCATTCAGTTAAATTTGGCTAATGCTCAAGCAAGTGCACCTACTGTATGGAACAGCACAGCGCCGACAAGCACTGTGTTTAGCGTAGGAACTGATGCAACAGTCAATGCGTCTGGCGGCACTTACGTTGCCTATTTATTCGCCTCTAATGCAGGGGGCTTTGGCCTGACGGGTACAGATAACGTAATTACTTGCGGTTCATTTACGACTGATAGCAGCGATAATGCAAGTGTTAATCTTGGTTATGAACCACAATGGTTAATGGTTAATTGTGTTTCTGCTGCTAGCAATTGGTATATGTTTGATGTAATGAGGGGCTTCAGTCAAACTACACTTTTATATTTAAACCCAAATCAAGCGCAATTAGAAAATTCAGCAAGTAATTCTCCGAGTTATTTGATACCCAACGCAACTGGATTTGCAACAGGACAAGCTGGGTTTTTTGCTCCTAATCAACAAATAATCTACATAGCCATACGCAGAGGCCCAATGGCTGTGCCTACTGACCCGACTAAGGTGTTTAAGCCTGTTGTAGTAAATAGTCCAACATCAGGACAACTAGAAACAACTAACTTTCCTGTTGATCTTTTGATCGAAGGTGAAAATAGTCAAAGCACTTCAGCTTATTGGTATGATATTGATAGACTAAGAGGCTCATTGTCAACAAGTTCTGCTACTTTATTTACTAATGTTGGTCGTGTTGAATCTACCACAACAAGTGGTTTTGGTTTTGATAGCAATGTTGGAGTTACGGATTATCACAATAGTTCTTTAGGTGTTGCTGACAATGTAACTTATTGGAATTTTTCTAGAGCACCTGGGTTCATGGATATTGTTTGTTATTCAGGTACTGGTTCGGTGCAAACAATAAATCATAATTTAAATGCAATTCCGCAACTAATTTTTGTTAAAGCTAGAACCGGCTCAAGTGCTGGTTGGTATGTTTACGTTTCATCACTTGGAAATACTGGATATGTTAAATTAGATGCAACAAATGCTTTTGCGACAGATTCAACTGTATGGAATAATACAAACCCAACATCAACTAATTTTACAATTGGAACTTCACCCAACGTAAATAGTTCGGGTGGAACACTTGTAGCATATTTATTTGCAACATTAGCAGGTGTTTCATATGTAGGTTCATATACAGGCAACGGAACAGGGCAATCAATAGCTTGTGGATTTGGTGCTAGTGGTGCAAGGTTTGTTTTAATTAAACGCACTGACTCATCAGGTAATTGGTATGTTTTTGATAGTGCAAATGGTCTTACTAGTTCTTCAAGCCCATATATTTGGTGGAATTCAAATGCTGCACAAACAACAGGTAACAACGGTGTTTACGCATCTTCTGGCGGCTTTACATTAGGCGCAACGGCAATCACTACAACCAATATTGCAACCGCAAGCTATATCTTCTTAGCTATCGCATAAGGACAAATCATGCAAATTCGACTACGCTCAAACGGACAAGTAATGTTTGAGGAAGCATTCCGCCAATACATTGCTTCCAACGGTGGCCCTTCATGGGGTCAAACTACGACTGAAATTCTTGACGAATTGCAAGCCGATGTTGTATTTGATGGGCCTAGTCCTACGCTAACACACTGTCAAGTTGCTAGTGCTGGCCCTGCTATTGAAGAAAACGGTCAATGGTACACATCGTTTGTCGTGACTGACATGGACGCTGACGCCAAAGCAGCAACTGACGCAGCCCAAGCCGCATCGGTTCGCCAACAGCGCAACGCCAAGTTGACAGCTTGCGATTGGACACAAGTTGCTGATGCGCCAGTAGATAAAGCAGCATGGGCAACATACCGTCAAGCCTTGCGTGATTTGCCTAAAGAAGCTGGCTTTCCTTGGGAAATTACTTGGCCTACAGCGCCAACAGCATAAATTTAAACAAGGCGGTTTTGAGGGATTTTTGCATTAATATAGGTGACGGTTAAGCGAAAATTCCTCAAACTTTTATACTGTAAAGTATATGCCTAAAAAATATAGCGTTGTAATACCAACTTACAACAACTGCGAAAGATACCTCAAGCCTTGCATTGAGTCGATCATCAAATACACCGACATGTCAGATGTCGAGTTGATAATCGTAGCAAATGGATGTCAAGATGCCACCAAGGCCTACTTGAATTTTCTTCAAGCCACCGGCTTGGATTTCATTGCCCTTTGGGATGATAAGCCACTTGGGTTTGCCAAAGCTGCTAATGCGGGCACTAAAAAGGCCACAACCGACAAAATTGTGTTGTTGAATAACGACACGGTGTTGTTGGAACAGCCAAAAAACAAATGGCTAGAACGCTTGTGTATCGGTGATATATCAGCAGTTCTAACGCAACGCTCCAAAATTACAAACGAGCCATTTGGTGTCTTTTTCTGTGTAATGATTCAGAAAAAGGTATTTGACAAAATTGGCCTATTAGACGAACAGTTTAACGTTGGTGGATGCGAAGACATTGATTTTTGCAAACGGGCCCTAGATGCGGGTTTTAAGCTGGCTGATGTGGGTTATAAAGGTGACTTCCCAATCTTCCATGTGGCTGAAGGCACTGTGCATGACGAAACGTTAGTTAAAGACTGGAAACAAACGTTTTCAGACAACGAAGTCAAACTGGCAAAGAAGTACAACAACATGGACTGGTACCGTTGGTACTTGTCAAACAATTATGAACGCGCTGTGTTCCTTAAAGGCGACCCAGTGTTTTCAAGAGAAACACAGCGTTATGAATGGGCGGCTCGTAACCTAAAAGGCGGCCAAGTTTTGGAGATTGGATGCTCCACGGGCTACGGTTACCAGTTTTTGCCAGAAGATGTTACGTACATGGGGCTGGATTACGACCCACAGATTGTGAAAGTGGCAAAAGAGCAACAGTGGTCTGACAACGCAACTTTTTATTATGCTGACATTAACACATTTGAGTTGGGCAGGTATAACACAATCATTGCCTTTGAGGTGATTGAACACCTTGATAATGGCTTGGAAATTGTTGAAAAGCTAAAAGGCCATTGCAAACGGTTATTAATTTCGGTGCCGTACGATGAGCCCAAAGGTTTTTGGGGCGAACACCACAAACTGCATGGTTTGACGGAAAAAGATTTTCCGGGGTTTAAGTTTACATATGTTGACTTTGATGGTAACATATCTGACACGCTGAATAGTGTGTCTTCTGAAAACCCCGCCAACTTAATGCTGTGTATCTACGATAATGAGTAAAGTACTTTGCTCGGTGGCAACCCGAGGCCGTTATGATACGACGTTGCCGATAGTGTTGAATGCAATCATCAACCAAACCAAACTGCCAGATAAATTAATTATCTTTGACGACAACGATGTATTCAAAGATGTGCGCGGCCAGTTGGTGTATGATTATTTTTTCAAAATATTAGACCGCAAAGGCGTTCCTTGGGAATGGCGTGAAGCGGAGAAAAAAGGTCAGCACCACATCCACCACCAAGCCAACGTGATGGGGTATGACTGGGTTTGGCGTGTAGATGATGACGCAGTGCCAGAGCCAAATGTTTTGGAAACGTTGTACGAATACACCAAAATATATAAAAATTTAGGTGCGGTTGGTGGCGCTGTGTTAACACCGCCTGATTTTCCAGACACATCTAAAGTAACCGGTAAAATCAATGACATTTTTGACGAGCCTAACATTCAATGGAATGTTATAAAAGAAGTTAAAAAGGTTGATCATTTACACTGCACGTTTTTGTACCGGGCAGGTATTTGTGATTACAACTTAGGTTTATCGCGTGTAGCGCACCGAGAAGAAACATTGTTTACTTGGGCGTTGCATCAAAAGGGATATGACTTATTGGTTGTGCCCAATGCAATAACGTGGCACATGAAGAACCCCCAAGGTGGAATTCGTGCCGAAACCAACATGGATTTGTATCGACACGATGAGGAAATATTTAAAAACTTCCTTCGCTGCGCTGATGCAACGATTGTTGTTCTTAATTGCGGCCGCGGTGATCACGTTGTATTTAAAAGAATACTGCCGTTGATCAAAAACCCCTTGGTATTTACGTGCTATCCAGAAATTGTTCCGGGGGCAAGTCTTAGAGATGCCTATAACTATTTTGGTAGCATAGAGCAGTGGAATGTGTACCGAAAAATGAGCCAATGGAATTGGCGAGACACATTAGAAAACGGTTTTAGAAAGCTGTATCTATGATCTTAATTTCTCCATTCGCACAAAGATTGCATGATAGTAGGAATCCAAAAAACTATCCTTTTTGGAAAGAGCTAATTGCTCAAATTGATGAGCCAATTGTCCAAGTTGGGCTTGATGGTGAAGAGCAACTTGTTGAGGATTTTAGAAAAAATCTTTCATTGGATCAGTTAGCAGAAATTATTAAAGAATGCAGAATCTGGATTTCATGCGATAGTTTTTTACAACACTTTGCATGGGACTTTGGCAAAAGAGGAATTGTTTTGTGGGGCCCGTCGGACCCATTGATATTTGGCTATCCAGAAAATGTTAATTTATTAAAAGATCGTTCGTATTTAGTTGAAAATCCGTTCACTTCATGGGAACTCATTGAACATAAAGACGAACGTTTTGTTGAGCCTGAAATTGTTTTACCGTATTTAAAATAGGAACCACCATGACTACCATCGCAGAAAACCTTCTTGCATCCATCGAATCAGAGTTAGAGGTTTTAAAATCTCTGCCTAAAGCTGTTGAGCCTGAACCTACCCCCGTGGTAGAAGCCACTCCCGCTCCCGTGGTAACCACTCCGGCCGAAGAATTGGCCCCTTGGCGCAAGATGGTTTTGGACCAAGCTGCAGAACGCCTAGCGCGGGAAACGGCTAAATAAAATGGACGTTCAGACCCTTATCAATACGGTCCTTCCGATTGTTTGTGTGGCAATGGGTTGGTTTTGTAAAGAACTCTGGGATGCTGTTCAAGATCTTAAAAGCGACCTTGGCGACCTACGCACCCATTTGGCAGAGAACTACATGCATAAGTCGGATTTTTCTGACCGTTGGGATGAGGTTCTGAAAGCTGTTCACCGAATTGAAGACAAACTGGATTCAATACGAAAATGAGTGAATTCAAGCGATTCTTTGTAGACCTGTTCACCGAAGATGACAATAACACATGGTGTATTGCCCGGGTTTCTGCATTTATATCGGTTGTTTCATTTATTGCGCTTGGTATTGCCCACGTCATCATAAACCACCAGTTCCAGCCCTCTGAGTATGGGGTTGGGATTGGGTCGTTGCTTGGTGGCGCCGGCGTTATGATCGGTGGAAAGGCCGCAACTCAAAAAGATGTGGAAAAACTTAATTGAAGGTTTAACAGGCGCGGTAAGCGGTTTGTATGCTTACCTTATTGTGTTTATAGCCTCCCTAGCTTTGGGAGGCTTTTTAGGTTATGACTTTACATCTAAGCATTACCAGAATAAAATTGCACAAAGCAGTTTAGCAGCAGAAAGGGAAAAGAATGCAATTCAGCAAAAAGGCGACCAGTTGGTTGCACAATACGTTAGCCAGCTTAATGTTTTATCTGACAATCTTGCCAGCGTCCAAAAGCAAGTTCCCAAGGCGGTCCAGATTATTCGAACAGTTCAAGTTCCAATTGACCCAACAAAGCCCCTGTCTCCAAGCAATGCTGAATCAGTGGTTGTGGATGACGATCGTGGTTGTGTCGTTTCTAATGGCTTTGTCAGGCTGTTCAACGCCAGTGCAAGTGGTGAAACCTCAAGCCCCAGCGGCGATGATGGAACCCCCTCCGAAGTTGACATTGCTACCCTACTCTCCGCCATCGCAGAAAACAACATCAAATACAACAAAGTAGCGCAGCAACTGCGCGACTTGCAGGCGTTTGAGGCAGCCAAATAATGGCTATTGCAAAGTCTACGTACGATGTAATTGTTGGTTTCGAGGGTAAAAGACGCCGCGCCTACAAAGACACCAAAGGTTTATGGACGACTGGCATAGGCCATTTAATACTGCCTAACGAGGAATATCTGATTGCTGCTGAATTAACAGATCAGCAGGTTGAAAATCTATTCGAAAAAGACGCGGCTTGGTGCGAAGATTGCATTAATGATAATGTAAAAGTACCGATTACCCAAAATCAAAAAGACGCGCTATTTAGTCTTTGTTTTAACATTGGCAAAGAACATTTTGAAGAATCCACGTTATTGCGGGTTTTAAATAACGGCAATTACAAGGAAGCGGCCGATCAGTTTCTCCGCTGGAATAAACCAGAAGAATTGACCGAACGTCGCAAAAAAGAACGAGCCCTATTCCTACGTGGAATTTAGGGCTAAATTGCCTGTTTTTATGCATTAATAGAAATAGGGATTGATCACCCTTTTCAATATTTAACCTAGGAAAATACCATGGACGGATTCAAAACACTACCCAAAATGCAGCACTTCAAAGAAGGCGGCCACGCTAAGGCAGAATACTGCGGCGGCGGTATGACCAAGATGAAAGAAGGCGGCGACGTTGACATGAAGCAAGATAAGGCCTTGATTAAAAAGGCTTTTAAACAGCATGATAAAGCTGAACACGATAAAGAACCTACAGAAATTAAGCTGAAAAAGGGTGGCCGTTCCAAGAAGGAAAAAGGCACCGTGAAGAAATTTAAGTCTGGTGGTGAAGTTAAGAACGTCTACGAAGCCAAAAAATCTTCTGGCGACTTGGACAACATTGAAAAAGTCAAAGACATCAAGCCCAAAAAAGCTGCTGCACCTTCTAAGGCAGCAGAAAAGCCCGCCATGAAGGGCTCGGACGTTGCTAAAGAAAAAAGCAAGCCCGCTGGCGACGCCGAGAAAATCAAAAAGGTTCCCCCTACCGGCAACAAAAAAGCCGAAGCTGCTTCTGGCGCAAAAGAAATGCCCAACAAGTACAAGACTGGTGGTGAAGTAAAAAAGTATGCTGACGGCCGCAAAGTGAGTGATCCCAACGCCGTCGCAGCTAAAGCCAACATGGAATTGGAAGACGCGTTGAGCCCGATTAGCATGGCGCGTGAACTTGCTCGAAAAGCAAAACATTATGTGAATCCACCGTTGCCCGCCGGTTATGGCAACCTTGGTATGCCCGGTCAATTGCCGGTTAGCCCTAGCATGAACCAGTATCAAATGCAGGCGCCTCAAAACCCCGGCATGCAGCCTCCCATGCAGCAAGGTATGCCCCAACAAGGTATGCCCCAACAAGGTATGCCCCAACAAGGTATGCCCCAGCAAAACCCCATGGCTGGTCGCATCCCCGGCATGAACTAATAAGGAAATATATGCCCTCAAAATCACAAGCCCAAGAACGTTTGATGGCCGCCGCGGCGCATAACCCTGAATTCGCTAAGAAAGTCAAGGTTCCTCCCCGCGTGGCTAAAGAATTTAACAAGGCTGATAAGGGGGTTAACCTTAAATCGTTGCCCAAGAAAGTAACTGGCAGAGGACGTTAAGCCATGGCTTATTCAAATACAACTGGAAAAACAACGATCAACGTTGACCAGTTAATTTCCTATGCTTTCCGCGATGCGGGCAAAACTGCAGAAGAAATGACGCCTGAGTTGGTCAATGCGGCCAAGCAGGCGTTGTTTTATAACCTGCAAAATTTATCTAACCGAGGTGTTAACCTTTGGTTATTGGAAAACCAGTTGTACGGCGCCTTAACGCAGCAACAACAATTGGTTTTGCCCAAGACTACAATTGATGTGCGCGAAGCAAATTGGGTGTATATACAAAACATCCAAGCGTCTGAGTATTTGCCTGTAGTAAACCCCACGGCGCCAGCAGCATTTGCGTTGAATCCAACCTTAAGCGTTTCTGCGTCTACTGCAGGCTATCCTAATTGGATCGGTTCTACGTACCAGCAATCACAAAGCGTATATTATGTTGGCTGGAATTGCTACGCACCCAACACCACGCAAACATACAATCTGGCATTTGAATATAGCGATGACGGCGTAAACTGGTTCCTTAAAGAACAGTTCCCCGCCATTACAATGACTGATTACCAGTGGCAATATTATAATATTTCTACCACTGAGCCGCATTTATATTGGCGTTTGCGCGAGACTGTAGCAACTTCGTTCTCAGTGCGCCAAATTGTTTTCTCTACCAGCCAGCAAGTTATTCCTTTATCGCGTTTGAACCGCGATGATTATTGGAACTTGCCCAACAAGCAGTTCCCCTCGGTTCGTTCGCTGCAATACTGGTTTGACCGCACCATTGAGCCCTCGATGTATTTGTGGCCGGTGCCAAACAACCCGTATCAAATGTTCCAGTTAATCGTGGAAGTGCAGATGCAAGATGTTGGTTCGTTAACCAACCAAATTTATGTGCCCGATCGGTGGATAAACTGCATACAAAAACAACTGTCACATTCAATGGCAATGCAGCTTCCCGGCGTTGATATGCCGAGAATCCAATACTTGGAACTGCAGGCCGAAAAGGCGTTCATGCAGGCCAGCGAAGAGGATCGTGACAAGTCACCGATCTATTTCCAACCCAACTATAGCTACTACACAAGATGAGCGTTGTAATGACCTATGACTCGCTCGTAGCCAATATTATTGACTACATGGAGCGTGATGATGCCGATTTTGTCGCGGCTATTCCGGGCATGATCGCGCTGGCCGAATCTTCGATTGCGGCTGAGTTGCGGTCATACATTCAGCTAATCGTGGTTGAAACCAACTTGGTTCAAAACCAAACTACTTTGACCAAACCAGCCCGCTGGCGTAAAACTGTTAGCATGAAAGTTAACGGACAGCCCATGCTGCTCCGAAGCCAAGATTATGTGTCGCAATACCTAGCTGAGTCTAGCGCAGGCCAGCCTTCGTATTACGCAGAGTATGATTATTCTAATTGGAACTTTGCGCCGGCGCCCGATAAATCATACCCCGTAGAAATTATTTACTACGCGGAAATTCAACCTTTGGATGAGCAAAACCAACAAAACCTTTGGACCTCTGTGGCTCCTCAAGCCATGTTATTTGGTTCGTTGTTGCAGGCCCAAGGTTATTTGAAGGCGCTAGACAAACTGCCAGTGTGGAAGTCGTACTATACAGACGCGATTGCCGCGCTGAAGAAAGAAGACGATCTGCGCCGCGTTGACCGAAACACAAGTGTAATGGAACCCTAATAGATGACTACACCAACTTACACCTCGCCGTTTACGGGCACTGTTGTTACCCCAACGGATGTTTCGTATGAACTGCTGACCTTTAGCGCCAATAAAACTCTTTATTGGCCTACAACGGTCAATTCGACCCAGACGGTAGCCGCACGTATCATCGACTGTATTGCGACCACTAGCGGCCTTTCTATTGCCCTTCCTGACGCCTCCCAAGGCGCCTTGGGTACGGACATTCTGTTCCGCAACTTGGGTTCACAGTCGTTCACAATTACCAACAACACTGGCGGTGCTTCGATAACAGTTGGCGTTGGTCTAGCTAAGTATTTTTATCTAACAGACAATACTTCGCAGGCAGGTGTTTGGGGCAACGTTACGTTTGGCGCTGGCACCTCTGTGGCCGATGCAGCTTCGTTGGCTGGTTCAGGTTTGACTACCTACAACGGTAAACTGGCAACGGCTCAGAACGTTGTTGATACCGCTGTGGCGCCAACTCTTAGCCAAACCAGCAACGCGGTAACTTACAATTGGACAGGTGGCGCAGTAACGTTTACGCTGCCTACCACCCAAAACCTCAATACAGGTTGGTATATTGGTTTTCGCAATAGCGGAACGGGCACTTTAACTTTTACTACCTCAACGCCCCAAACCATTAATAGTCAACAAACCATTGTTACCAACCCCGGTGATTCTGGTTTTATCATGTATGACAGCATCAGTAATGGGTTTATTACTGTAGGCTGGGCGCCAGCTTCGGTTGTCTCGTTTAATTCTTCTGCATATGACGTAGACAGCATTGTAGGCAACACTTTGAATCTTACGGCTTATGCGCCTATTATTCAAACTTATGTTGCCCAATCAGGCACCAGAACTCAGCCCTTGAATGTTGTTTTGCCGGCAATTACCCAGCTTTATGTTCTGGTTAACAATACCAACCAATCTGGGTATAACATTACTTTTAAATGTTATGGCAGTTCTCAAACACCGTTAATTTTAGCGGCCGGCGCCATTGCAACTGTTTTGAGCGACGGTACAACGTTGTATCCGCTGTCTCTATCAACAACTGGTATTTTTTACGCAAACAACGGCACTTCGGGCGTTCCAACTTTTTCGTTCTACAATGATACAACAACCGGTTTGTATTTAAAAAATACAGGCATTCTTGGTATTACCGCCGGTGGCACAGAGTTGATTGACGTTAATAATAACAATCCATCGGCTCCGGTTGTAACTATTAATGCTCCGCTTATTGCTCAATCAATTCCCGGTGGGTCCTTTTAATGGCTGATGATGCTAACCTTGCACAGTACAATTCAATTTATACCCTGCAAGTTCAAGCAGGTATAAAGCGAGATGGTACTGCTTTTGAGTCTGAAGAGTTTACAGACGGTGTGTGGTGTCGTTTCCAGCGGGAACGCGCACGAAAAATTGGCGGCTATAAAACAATTTTTAACAGCCTAACTGGCATTTACCGCGGTATGGTGATCCAACCATACAACGGCGTTAACTATATTTTTGCTGGCAATTTTAACGAATTGGACGTGTTCACCACCGGCGCCAATTATTCGTTTGGCAGTGGCCCATTCCAAGCACAAATTTTGCCCGGACAAGTTGGCCTTCAAGTTGTTAATCCAACAACAAATAGCATTCAGATTGCGGGCACTTCGGGTGTTTCGGGAGCAGTTAAATACTTCCCCGTTGGTACTAAAATTATCTTTTCGCAGTCGGGTACACCAACAACTTATACAACCACCAGCGTAAGTTATTCTGCGCCGTATGTGCAGTTGGGGTTCAGCGGAACTATTCCATCTACGCCAACACAGGCATGGATCCAAAATGCTGCGGTGTTTACCCCAGATCCCGTCGGCGGCCCTTATCGTTTAGACTGGCAGTTTGACTCGGTTTTCAGCCCTTCAGGCGGCCAACTTCAAATCTTGGCCCACCCCGGCTATAACTTGGTTAACATCGACAGCGGTGTGCCTTCGCAGGTTTTGGTTGGTAACATTACACCATCTACTGGCGGTGAAACTTGGACCTTTACTGGCCTATCGGATAGCGCAGGCCAAAATCCCACGTACCAGCCTATTTCTGTTGACGGCGGTGTTTGTGTGCTTTATCCATTTACGTTTGTTTATGGATCTCATGGCTACATTGCCAACAACAACGTTAGCACACAAACAAGCTCAATTACCTACCCCCAACAATCTTTGTATGATTGGAACGGCGTATTTGCCAACCAAATCAACGTTGCGGCTTCAAAGATTGTTAAAGGTCTGCCGGTTCGTGGCGGTACTAATTCCCCTTCTGGTTTATTCTGGGCAACAGATAGTTTGATTCGTGTTTCATTTACTGCGGCCAACGCGCCGGTGTATTGGAACTACGATATTGTTTCTAGCCAAATCTCCATCATGTCGTCTAACGCCATTGCTGAAATGGACGGGGCGTATTTTTGGATGGGCGTCGATAGATTTTATGTATATAACGGGTCGGTAAAAGTTTTACCGAATGATAAGAACGTTAACTACCTGTTTGATAACATCAATTTTTCCGAACGCCAAAAAGTGTGGGCTACAAAAATCCCACGTTTTAATGAGATTTGGTTTTTTTATCCCCGCGGCACTGCAACAGAATGCACTGACGCAATCATCTATAATACCAAAGATCAAATTTGGTATGATGCGGGCCAAGCAGTTGGCGCGCAACGTTCATGCGGTTATACAACTGAATTGTTGCCGACCCCCATTTGGGCAGATTGGAATTACGAGCCGCTTTACAGCGCACCACAAAAAACTGTTGCAACGCCCACTGGACAATCTGCGCCATCATCCAATCAATTTTATTTGTATGGTGATCAGACACCGTTGTTTAGCCCCGGTGATTATGTAACATTATCAAAAGACCCGTCGGCAACCGTTTATTTAATTGCGTCTAGCCAAAACATTTATAACGCTACGATTGGAACTCCCGGGGTTACCTTAGTAACAACGGCAATTAGTTTCCCATCAACATTGCCAACTGGTACTGAAATTTATGTAGTTACCGGCGGGTATAATATTTGGCAACATGAGTTTGGTACGGATTGTGTTGGGTTAACGGGCAGCACGGCTGTTTATTCCAGCATTACAACCAGCGATATTAGTTGGATTGGCGGATCGCCCAGCGGCGACGCCGCACAAGGCGTTAACCGCCGTATGCATTTACGCCGGTTTGAGCCAAACTTCTTGCAAACTGGCGACATTGCCATGACAGTTCTAGGCCGCAAGTTTGCCGACGATGACATTAAGACCGAAATGTCTGGCCCGTATGTATTTAACGCCGATGCCGGTAAGGTTGACTTACGTGTTGAATACCGCCTGATGCGCTTGAAATTCGAATCAAACGAACTTGGTGGCAACTACGAAATGGGCCGTAACATTATCACCTGCGAATACGGCGATGAACGCCCATGAGCAATAGAATTATCCAGTCCTTTCCGTTTAGTACGGAATATGGCAATTTCGAGGAATGGTCTGGTAATTTTATTATGTGGTATGGCAAAGAAGCCATAGGGCAGGGCGACGACAATAACTGGCAAGAAATTGCCAATCAAATTGTAAATACCCCGTCCTTTGCCGCATACGGACTCAAATCCCCCGAAGAATATGATACATGGCAAGAATGGGCTAAAGACCTTACTTTGGCAATTAACGGGCCAACTCATTGAATTTTTTGCATTAATATACGTAGAATATTAACTTAATAATTATGGCAGATTCTTCTACTACCGCTACAGATACATCAGGATCTGCCTCATCCGCGGTCCCTGCTAATGCTGACTGGAATGCCTATTTGGCAGCCAATCCAGATGTAAACACGTATGTACAAGCTAACCTTGGACAGTTTGGTGGGAATGCTGCTTTAGGTGCCCAACAGCACTATCAAATGTACGGCCAAACAGAAGGCCGCGCATTACCAACGCTTTCTACAGACACTTCAGCCATAACACCTGCAACGGGTGGTTTGCCAGCTACTACACCTGCAGCTACTACACCGGCAGCTACTACACCGGCAGCTACTACACCGGCAGCTACTACACCGGCAGCTACAACGGGTGGCGGTTTGGATGCCTTGGCGGCAACTACAACAGCGGATAACACTGCTGCACAGACCGATCTGCAAAAACTTGGGTTTTCAAACCTTACATCGGATCAAGCAGCAAATATAGTTTCCCAATATGCAGCTAATGGCGGCTCTGGAAGCATGGCGAATATTGGCGCGCCTATTGTTCCTGTTTATGGGCGGTCCGCTGCAGATTTAGCAACCAATCCTTTAGGGTTTGGTGATTCACCAGTATTAACCGGATACCAAACGCCCGGACAAGATGTTCAGTACGACGCTAACGGAAAAATAACTAGCGCCATAACTGGAGGCTACCAATATACTTTTGATGATTCGGGCGCAGTTACTTCTAAAACAAAAGCCGAAGACAACACGTTTGGTAATTTCTTAAAAAATGCTTCATCGGTCATTGTTCCCGCAATGACAGCAATTGTTGCTCCATATTTATTGCCTGAGATTACTGCGTTATTGCCCGCAGAAACCAGTGTAGCAACCATCAATGCCGTAAACAACCTTGCAGCAAGTACGCTTGCAAATACGGTTACAGGAACCGTAAACCCATCGTCGCTTATTGCTGGCGGGTTGAATGTTGGTGCTGCCGCAACTGGCGCTACTAGCACGGTGGCTGATGCGTTAACTAAGGCAGGATTAGATGCTTCTACCGCCGCCAAAGTAGCTGCCGCCGCAGTAAAAACCGGTTCTAACGTTATTGCTTCCGGTGGAAAAACTCCATCTGGAATGGGGCTTGCATCAAGTGTAATGTCTACATTAGCATCATTGAATTCAGGTAACACCGGAACAAATAATACAGTAGCCAATGCCACTGCTCCAACTTCCACAACAGACTATAATGCTCAACAAGCTGCAAATGATGCCGCTTTGGCTGCTGCTGGATTTGACACAAAGGGCGGTTCTGTAACAAATACAGGTCAAACTGGTACTGATACAACAGCCGGTGGTCTGACAGCACTTACAAACCAAGCTGCTAATATAAGCGGTGTTCCGGCTAACTATGATTGGAACAAGTATTTAGCAGCTAACCCCGATGTGGCTGCGTATGTTAATGCCCATTTAAGTGATTTTGGCGGCAATGCTGCCTTGGGCGCTCAAGAACAATACCAAAAGTTTGGTCAAGCAGAAGGCCGCGCCTTACCGGGTGTTTCTCCAACAGACACAAATTCCACAGCAGGTACAGCAGGTACAGCAGGTACAGCAGGTACAGCAGGTACAGCAGGTACAACTGGTGGTCTAACTGCATTAACAAACACAACCAATCAAACTGGCACATCGTCCAATTTAGGGGTTAATAGCACAATAACTTCGGCAGCACAAGCGCAAGCAATTGCTGATGAACTTAATAAAGATCCGAATAGCTTATCAACATATTCGGTTGATTCTAATGGCAAGTTGGTTGCCACCCCTAAAACAGATCAAACTGGTGCCAATACAACAAATCAAACAGGTACTAATACTGGAACGTCATCAGTTACAGATCTTGGAACTATTAAAGTTACTGCAGATGGAACCGTTCTTGATGCAAACGGTAAACCGCTTACAGGTTCTTCTTACACAAATGCCACTGGAACAGGCGGGTTAACAAATGCAAACAACACAACGGTTGGCTTAAACTTTGCTAATTTAGATCCATCTCAACAAGCAAATGTTAGTAATATTATTGCTAACATCACAAATACTTCAGGCAGTGCAAATGTTGGCCCGGGGGGAGCAGATCCAAACACATTTAAGCAATTAACTGGTTTTAACGTTCCTTCGGGGGACCCGGGTTTTCAGTTAATTGGAACAACAACTAGTAATGGTTCTCCAGTTTACCAAACTTCGGATGGTAAAACTTTTATTCTGGCAACTGTAAATGGTCAAATCGCCCCGCAATTAGTTAATTCCAACGAAATTACAGTTAGTACGGATACATCTGGGCTTAAAAATAAAACCGGTCAAACAGATACTGGTCAAACAAACACTACCCAAACAGCCGCTCAAGCCGCATTAGCCAAAGCTGCTGCTGATGCACAAGCCAAAGCTGCTGCTGATGCACAAGCCAAAGCTGCTGCTGATGCACAAGCCAAAGCTGCTGCACAAGCCAAAGCTGATGCACAAGCCAAAGCTGATGCACAAGCCAAAGCTGATGCTGCTGCTGCGGCTGCGGCTGCTACATCCAGTGGTACCGCAGGTGGATTATCGACGCTTAATGGTGGAACAACCGGCGGCGGTGGCGCAACAGGCGGTGGTGGCGATGGCACAACAGGCGGTGGAGGAACGGCTGGTGGCGATGGCACAACAGGCGGTGGTGGTAATACCGGCGGTGGTGGATTAAGCGCCCTTGACCAAGCTGCTGCTGACAAAGCTGCTGCTGACAAAGCTGCTGCTGACAAAGCTGCTGCTGACCAAGCTGCTGCAGCGGCAGCAAATAATTCAAATAATACTGCATCGCAGGGAGGCGTAACATTTGCCTCAAATGGTGACGGAACATTTTTAGGTTCTGACGGTTTAGATTACGTTAAACAACCAAACGGTATTTATGTGCCTTATACAACAGGTGGTCAAAATATAAATACCGGTAGCGGCAAAACTGGCGCATCTGGCGCATCTGGCGCATCTGGCGCATCTGGCGCATCTGGCGCATCTGGCGCATCTGGCGCATCTGGCGCATCTGGCACATCTGGCACATCTGGCACATCTGGCAC
>Ga0208250_1000053_pt1 | contig 43513 bp, 76 predicted proteins | sample CryBogCBE18Aug09_FD_184557 | JGI IMG/M metagenome (GOLD analysis project Ga0208250, IMG submission 184557) | Freshwater microbial communities from Crystal Bog, Wisconsin, USA - CBE18Aug09 (SPAdes) (version 2) | ecosystem: Environmental > Aquatic > Freshwater > Lake | place: Crystal Bog... | reverse complement strand
AAAGACCATGTGCCCAGTAGTGTTATTATGCAAATACCAAGTCGTAGTATGCCAAGTCCATGTAACGCTCATCTTCAGCAGTTACTAGTACTGTAATGCTTTTAGTATAACACCGCACACTACCATCACTACTGCCCATTACTAGTACGCAGTCAACGTTTTCAGCATCCACTACATCCAAGTCCTCTACTGTACTAGTAGTTTCCAAGTCGTCAGTAACATAGCAGTCCAGCAAGTATGTTCCGTCTCCGTCATACTTTACAATGTCCTCTGCCAAGTCCGTGTCACGTGCTTGTACTAGTTTAACATAGTCCTTACCCAAATCTTGTGCATTAAACATATACGCTCCTTTGTTGCTAAGTGTATATTATACTGCATTTTGAGCAAACTGTCAATAACCCTCCACGAAGAAGGGTTATTGACATCATTTATTAATTTTGACCGGGATGTGGAGTCGGATGCTGTTCTTTTTCCCGTGGCGCTGTTGGACATGACTTTAGACCATTAAAATGCCATTTGCGGCAATATGTACATTCCATAGTTGACTCCTTTTCGTGCTGTGGAATGACTATTATAACCTCAACAGCACGAGAAGTCAAATATAGAATTACTCTCCGGGAAACTCCACACGATAATGACTGGCTTGTGGACGATCTAGTATGTAATCACTGGCCTCAAACTTGTCCTTGTATTCAAATACCATAAAATCACAGGCTTGAGCTGTGGTTTTGAATACATGTATACGTAGTGTATCAGGATCAACTCTTATACTGACTTCATGTGTGGGAAAACGTAACTGAGCATGGTGCAATTGATGGCGCATCTTGATTCTCCGGTTGATATAGTACTTAGTGGTTAGACCTATTTGCACCGTGATTATACTCGAAACTTGACGGATTATACTAGTGTATTATAGAAAAATTTACTTGGTTATTCCAGATCTATCGTGTAGCAGAGTGTATAATTGTGTGAGATAGATCTCCCCCGCCTGCGTATACCGGCTAACAGCGGGGCCTATGGGAATGAAAAGTGTAGAAAAGTGTGACAAAGTGCAATAAAGTGTGACCAATATAGGGTTATGATTCAGAACCATACCTGGGGCAGGCTAGACATAGGGTAGGAAGAATCTGATGGGTGAGGTGCTGACAGGCATAGTTACAATACTATACTCACATTTCCCACATTCTTCCCCACCTAAACCTCTTAACAGCGGGGCCTATACTAGTGTGTATTGTGCGTATATAGCGTTATATCAACCCCTCTACATCACTATAGCCAAATGCCTAGACTATTCGTTCCGGTCCCGTTATAATAGATACTGTGTAGTAAGTCTAGTTGCCATTATGGACATCAACAGTTCTTACACACATGCTAACAGCGGGGCCTATAGCTCTGTGTATTATGAATAGAATTGATAAGTTTTTTAGCACATGGTATCAGCCTAATTATAGTCTCGGTCCAGAAGAGTGGCTGTATATAGTGTATCTAGTATGCTCCAGCATACTAGCGTTTGGTGTGGGCTTGTTGATAGGGCTTGTATGGACCTTTGTAGTCTAAGCTGGTGTCTACTATAAATGGATGATCACTGTTACGCCGAGTAGTGTAAGACTCTGCAAAGTCCTTACATGCTGTATAACTGCTAGTGGGTTTGTACTCAGTGTTGCGTACTGAGTCTAACAGTAGCTTTATGCCTTCTTCTTCAGTTACTATCATAGTTATACATGTGCCAGTAGTATATAAGTAAAGACCCATAAGAACATGCCCACTATGAGTATGACTGCTATTTGTGTATTATCCATATATGTGTGCTTGCCGAGATAGATCTGTGCGTAGGCCATAAACACTGGGTCTGCAGGGCACATTATCTTATTAGTTATTATTAGTCATTGACTACATTAGCTACAACTTCACCAACCCAGTCCTTTACACGTAGCTTTTGATCACGATTCAAGCGTTCAGCATAAGCCTGAGCCAACTGTTCAGCATATTGTTGATTAGTAGTTGGAGGACCCGTCAAATCTACTTCTTGTAGACGTTCATTTAAACTGGGACTCCATGCGACGATTCTATAGTAGGTTGTTGACATTATTCATGCTCCATTGATCATGTATTTATATGCCATTTCTATTGTATGTACGTGCTGGATTACGACTGTACTCACACACGTACTCACCGTCAAAGATGTTTAGTAGGGAGCAATCAGCATCAGTTATGCTCGTTGCGGCATGTTCAGGTATTGACTTGCCCGTTGATGCCAAACTGGTCATGCTGGTTGCAGTATAGGCCAAGCCAATGGGCCCAGCACAAGCTGACAGCAGGGCTGTGACAGCTATTAATAGGGCGAGCGAATTCGTTCTATGATTAACCATACTACAATCGCTATGATGCACACAATAGGAATCCACTCTCTTGGCGGGATTGGGTCTAAATTGGGTCGTGTTGGTTTCAGTGTCATGTCACTATATTAACACAATCTATAGCCCAAGTCAAGTCCGTATGCGTTACGGGCTTGACGCAGGTGAACCTACGAATTTATGAGTAGGGATAGAAAAGGTCCTACAACAGCTTCAAAAATTTTTCCGCTGTAGCTTCGCTAGATTTTGAGTTTACCGCTTTCAGCTAGCCAATCGCTTTCAGTCATCACTTGAGTGCTCAATGTTGTGGCAGGCCATGCAAATAGATAGCCCTTGTTGATAGGGAATCGTTTGGTAAAGTTGGTTGAGCCTCGACTGTAGTCTATTATTTCGTACAGTTTACCCGCATCATCTAAGGCTTGATATGTGCGTCCATCAGCTAGATAATGTGTGGGTTTAGGGTTGTCAAATCGTTGTTCTTCTATGTATATTGACTTGTAACCTCTGCCCTCACCATATAGGAATAACACTGAGTGTAGACGGTCACAGCCAGCTTCTTGTGTTGTGCGTAGTGCATAGGCTTCATATTCAGCTAGTTGGCTGGAGATAATAGTTTCAGGGTCACCCTTATAGCCTTGCAAGTCCACATTGGGTCTACGTACAGGGCTCGTGACTGAGCGTGGCATGCCTATCCAAAGTCCATCCAGCTCTGTGTAGGTTTTGTTTTCAGCGTGTGCCAGTTGCCTGTCGCTTCTGGGCTTGTCAAATATACCCAGGACTCCACGGCACTTGATGTCTAATGCTACATTGTCGACTTTGACATCCACTATGGTAGTTGATCCACCACGTTGTTCAGCACCAGGATAAAAGGGTTTGAGCCCTTGTGTGATTACCAACTCACCCGTAGTGTCGTTGGGTACTGCATAGGTCCATGCTTGACGAGCGTGGTGTGCTATGTTTACTGCTACTTCAGGAGTTATCAGCATCAGTCAGTTAGCAATGTAAAACGTGACACAAACGCTGGCAAACGGCAACTGAATATGGTGTCATCTGCTTGGTTACGATAGCTGACCCAGGGATCAGGTTCTTCATTGGGATTGGTTATGGCCATTATGGTAAACTTTTCCATACTGGTGCTGACCCAAGTGCTACCTACCCGGGGATATGTGTTCATGCGGTCTTCTGTGGTAAATGTTGTCATGTTAAGGTTTCTCCAAGATCCAAACGCCTTCTGCTGTCTTGTCCTGTTTGAACAAGTCAAAAAACTCTGGAATAGTTACAGTAGTTATCTGGTTGGTCAGGCCCACTTGCACACATGTGGCCCTGGTAAAGTCCCGCATGAAGTCTGCCTGCAACACAGTGCCATAGTTGTGCTTGAGACAGCCTATGACATTGGGCATGCCTTCACGTAGGCACTCCTGGGTTATGTGTCTGTTGTCGTCAGCTTCCACAGTATGATAGTCCGTAATGCCCAAGCTGGCACAGGCCAATTCAACACTACTGTCAGTGTCTATCATAGCCCACCCTTGGTTGACCAGTTCACTGCTGATGCCGTCCCAAAGTCTGGGGCTACCCGGAGTCATAAAGGCTATTTGATGTACAGGGTACAGGGTGTGTAGGGTCTGGGCCATCATGGCTATCTGTTGTGCCGCTACCCTAGGTGGGTTACGCTGACCCTGGGGTCCTTGCCAAGCACTGGTCAACTGATACACGGCCTTGTTGATGTCCTGGGGCATGCGTTGTTCTTCATACCATACATAGCCCTGGGCTAATAGGTCTGCGTGTCCTCTGGGTGCGTTTGTCCATTCTCTGCTGTCCTGCAAGCGAATAGGATACTGACTGGCACTGATCAACAGGGTATAGTCTCTTTGGACGAATTCGCCAAACTGTGCGTTGCTTTGGCTGATGGGCAAGCCCAAAATGTGATAGTTCATAATAGGTTTCCTGGGTCTGCTTGTTCTATTTGATCCAGCTGTTCCCACACATACTTGACCAGTTCTTTGCCTGTGGCTGGGTCCATGGTCATTAGGTGTACCACACGACTCAACAACATGGCCGCTACATTGTGTGCTTCAAACACACCTTCATAGCCTATGATCAGTGTGTCCAATTCTTCTATAAACTGCTCTAAATCTTGTTCGGAATGATTGCTCATTGTACTAGCATCCTTATGAGTCCGGTTGAATCGATGCTGACTAGCAAGATGTAGTTAGCCAACATGCCAAATGATTTCCTAGTCCAACTAGCCCAAGCGTACAGACTGCAACCAGTGATCCAAACGGGATAAAGCTCAAGAAGAGGAGGGTTGGGTACAGTGAGCGCCATTGTAATGCTACAGCCAATGCTGATAGCCCAAGCCAAAAGCTCGATGCAAAAACGAAAGGAGTTAGATCTAAAGTCATCACGGATCCATTCAAGTGTGGGTTTAAAAATTGTATCAATCATACAGTAATTTAGCAGATATTTTGCCAGGAGTCAAGCATCTTGACAACATGCCGACTAGGCGCTATAATAGCTACTGTGTTAAACAAAATAGAGGCTATCATGCAGGCACTAGTAGAAACTACAGATTGGGGCAACTCAGCTTGTCCAAACCATACTTATTTGTTGGATGGCAACAATTTGGTTGCTTATATCAAACAGGGTGAAAGTCGGCCTTTCTATTTTAAGAATCCTATCAAAGGCTTTGACAAGCGTGGACGCAAGTTCAAAGAACTAGACACAAATCCGTTTGATGTTACAATTACTACACAGTTGATTGAAGTAGCAGGTTCCAAAGGAACTTATTTTGTAGACCCTGAAGCCAAGACTTGCACTTGTCCAGGATTCACTTTTAGAGGTGCGTGTAAGCATGTTAAAGAAGTTGAAGCAGTCGCTTGAATCTCGAGCAAGGCGTAAGAAATTAGATAAAATGTTACGGCAGTTGGCCACTCCTCAACCCAGGAGACCAGCCGCAAAAACTATCCCAAGGAAGTAAAATGGAATATCACATAACGGCAGGATCCAAAACCAAAGCCTATATTGAAAGTCTAATGCCCAGTTTGATAGATCAACTAAAGTTGAACAACAGCAAGAAACTCTTGGCCATACGCACCGATAGGGAAACTGAACATCCAGGCACAACTATTCCATTAATGGGCATAGACACAGTTTTGGTTGTGCTTAGGCCCAGCAGGGACCGTTATGAATTGGGCATTACCCTAGCACATGAAATGGTGCATGTGGCCCAAATGGTCAAGGGCACACTCAAGATGACACGTAAGGGTAAAAAATGGAAGGGCAAGTTTTATCACATGGACTATCCCTATTTGCAACAGCCTTGGGAAATACAGGCATTTGCCAAACAAGAATTACTACTGCGTAGGGCTATAGAATAATGAGATTTAGAATCAACAAATTGGATCGACGCCATACAGGCTATAAGCAGTTTACTCATTATATCATACCCACATATAGTGCTAAACTAGAGGACAAGCTGAGATTCTTTGAATGGCGTAACTGGTGCTGGGCCACTTGGGGTCCTGGTATGGAACGTGAAGCCGCACTGGAGTTTGGCACTAATCAATTCAGTGTGTGTCGTTGGGCTTGGCATACTGAAGACAGATCACGTAGACTGTATTTTGCCAGTGAAAAAGAATTAAATTGGTTTGTACTAACATGGAGTGGTGAATAATGTATATTGATGAACAAGATTATTTGGACATGGCTCGTGACTATGAAGCCATGGAACGTCAAGCCGTACAGGATGCAGAAGAATTGCGTAGACTACGGTCTGGAGAATTGGTTACTTGTCCTTGTGATTTGGAACATGCCAGGGCAATGTTTAAAATGGCTTGTTTTTATTTGAGCCAACATGATCCAAAATTTGAATTGGAGTTAACAGATGATTAAAGGACTAATGGGCTCAGATGGGCTTTTTGTTGAAAACGGCAACACCACGTTGCCCTATATAAACCAAAACAGCAATAATCCTATGCAGGGCATGATTAGAATATCGGGGACTGAGCTACAGGTGTTCGATGGCACAGCTTGGATCATGTTGCCCTCTAGCTATGCTACAGTACGTATGGACTCGGGCATCGTTAATTGGGTACGTGACAAGCAGGCTAAAGAAGTAGAACAGCAAAAAGAGCTAGACTATTTGAAGCGCCGTGCTAAAGAACATCCTAGTTTAGAAAAGGCCTACGAAGCTATCATACGTGCCGAAGAACGGCTCAATGCCGACATCGACAAGGCAGTAGAGGATTTCAAATTACTGGACAAACTGGTAGGTGAAGAACGTGATAATGCAGGCGTGGAAATGCAAATGCCCATGACAAGCCCATGAACATCCTAAACCTACGCTTTGAGCTAACTAATCCATTTGATCGTTGGGATTACTTCCGTAATCTTGGCTGTATCTCTAGTATGATAACCAAGTTCAAAGCGTGGGAACTAGAGCATAGTTATTACAGCCCTTTGTTGTTTGATCTTGAACTACGTTTAACACACAGAACAGATCACGCTGGCTTTGAGTTTGGTATTGGTGTGTTAGGCTACGGCGTCCATTTCCGTATTTACGATACACGCCATTGGAATCCAGATACTAACCAATACGAGGAGTACGATTTCAGTGAGTACTTTGAAGCTTTCCACTAGTCAGTGGCGTACCATCCGTGCTGAACTGCACAAGGAACACCCAAAAACTGTGTTCATGCTTAGAGATAAGATGAAACGGGTTTTGGGTTTTACTGTACGTGAACACTCAGGTTATAGGCCAAGGACAGCCCGAGAGCTAGCGGAATACGATCTAAGTGATAATATTCGATATGAAACTGAAAAAGAAAATCGATTCTATAGAGAGAATATTAACGAACACTTCATTTGTCTTGACTTTTATAACGAACGCAAGTACACTATGTTTTTATTAAAGTTTTCGGAGTTTATAAATGGATGAGCTTGAACAATTACGTAAAGAAAACGAACAACTCAAAGAAGAGCTGAAACGTCTTTACGGAGTTGAACGACCGTTTGTTTGCGGTAGTACAAAGGATATAGACACAGATGGTATGCCTGTCTACGTCCTTGTCTGCCCGATGTATGGTTCAGACGGTTTTGCCATTTATAAAAAACACAGACAATACTCAGCACCCTCATATTAAGGACACATTATGGATATCAAAGAATTAGAAAATGTATTTCGTCTTCAAACCACTGCCAGCGACACATATACTCCCAAAGATACATTAGACTATCTATTGATCAAAGGACAGAATAAAGTTACAGGCACACATCCTGCAAAGGAAATGGCAACATTATTGGAACAATTAAATGAACATGGTTATGTATTTGATGCGTACAGAGATCGTACTCCTGTATTCATTGTACCAGAAATTATAACGCCAATGTAATAGGATGATTCAATTGAAGCAAGTCAAAGTAGGAATGTTCAATCTTCCAGGATTATCATTCCCTAAAGATCCTGCACCTGAGATTGTTGAAGAAATGATTGCCTGGTGCAAAGAAAACCATTGTGGTTACTGTTCTGGTCCTAAACTTTGGAGCTTCAAGACAGAAGCACAAAGAGATTGGTTTATACTTCGTTGGATTGATCATATTCCCAAAGAGGAAATCAAAGAGGACGAGTGAAAAATTTACTCCTATCAAACATAAATCTTAAAAATCATGACGCAGTATAAAGGTCGCGGGCTAATACAGATCACTGGCCGCCAAACTGGTAAATCTGTTGTTAATAGTATTAGTGCGGTTAAAAGTTTCCAAATGTTGCCACGGGCACCTAAACCAAAGATCAAATGGAAACAATTACCTGGCAATAAACTACAGGCCTATGTAGATGAAATACAAGCCCGTGGCTTTGAGCGTGGACTCAATGAATCTGATATGGATCCTATACAAGAATGGAGTAAGGAATGTAACTGTGGAGTCCGTACAAGTTTTAATACTTGGGAATTTAAAAGCGACAAGCACATTACCATGTTCTTAATGAAGTGGGCATCATGACATTAGAAGATGAAATGATTGAGCAGGCCGCTAAACAAATGTCCAACGAACTAGACAGAGAAATACTTTGGGGAATGTTACAAGGCATGGGTTGGACTCGTGTTATGTTGCCACGGCTAATAGATAACCATCATGCTATTGATATTACCTATTGGCTAGAAGATAACTGTAAACATTCGTACGAGCGTAATGGTAGAGATTTTATATTTGAAAGCAAACAAGATGCCAATTGGTTCAAATTACGTTGGGGAACAGAATGATAAAAGATTGGGGTGATAAGGTTACAATCGATTGTTGGGAACGCAGAGGACAGTTAAACGAGCCTGTGAACTGTCATCCTGCTTGGATGAACTTAGTAGATAGTATTGACGAAGACTTAGATCATAACGGATATGAACGAGCTGTTAATATGGCATTGAAAAAGTATAAGGCTAAAATGATTCGCCCTAGCACTTATCCACACTATATGCGATTCCCTAACATGAAGATGGCACACTGGTTTTTATTGGAGTGGATGTAATGAACGAACGAATTAGAAGACTTATGGAACAGGCTGTTATATCTATCGATGGACAGACTTTCGGTAAGACATATATCCCTGACGAGTTTACAGAAAAGTTCGCCGAGTTGATTGTGCGGGAATGTCTAGAGGCTTGTAGCAGAGCAAATGAGATTAGACATTTTGTACCGCCAACACAAGAACAAGTGGTATTGAGTTGTATGCGTGAGATTGAAACAACATTTCGGAGTTGAAGAATGAGAGATCCTAATCAACAATTTTATAATCAAATGGAGATGCATGTAAGAGACAGTAGTCGTCCATTGCGTAGACTAAAACAACAAATATTACCAAAAGTAAATGTATGGGATGTTACTATGTCTGACGAAATGCTGTATCAACAAGCATACGCAGAAGAAGTGCCTTGCGTAGAAATACTCATGCCCAAAGATAGACTACAAACTATTATTGACTATATCAAATATGCAGAATCTGAAATAGAAAAGCATACAACTGATCGCCAGCTAATGGCTAGATACGAACAGGATCGCGTTGTTAGACTAAAGAATCCTGTGGTAGAGAAGGCCTATCAACATTACTGTACCTTATTGGAACTGTGCCGAACATGATACCACTACATGCCAACTTATTATTAGAGCATGAATATACTGTAGTAGAGATTAACGATCGTACACTGGTACACGATTGGTTAGTAGAGTCATTTGGTAATCCAGGTACTCGTTGGTTCTATAACGGAAACAAAATCTATTTCAGAGATGAACGAGATTGGATGTGGTTTGAATTGAGAACATAATATGGCAAGTGTAATGAAAGAAGAAATGCGTATGGCCTTGAAACTTAGACAACAAGGCTGGGTACATGATATATGCGAGCTATCGGTAACCGATTGTAAGGAACGTGCCGACTGGTGTAGAGATACATTTGGACAAATGTATGGCCAATTAGATACTATGACTTGGGATTATGAGTCTGGAAAATGGTATGGTGCTGAACTAGAATTTCAAACTGGCAGTATTACACCTAATAGACAATTTGTCTTTATGTTTAGAGATGATAAAGTTTATACAATGTACAGGATGATGTTTCCAGAATGAACGATACCATATTACCTTTACCTAATGGAGACTTTACTACTGTAGAGCATATTGAGCGGCACGGACCGCTTCAAGTCGTTTGCCATCGTTTTAGAATGGGCGATGTAGAAGATCCAGACTTGTATGCCGCAGAACCACTTTGGCAATGGCAAAACAGTGAAATGGGCAAATGGGTAATGGCTAACGCTATCCAAACTCCTAGTTGGCATAGAGACATTGATCCAAGTACATATGGATATGCTTATTCAATTCGAGCAGAACTCTCGCCTAAAAACTATACCTATTGGTGGATCAAATGGGGGCATGAACTTGACGCAAAGTCAAATAGATAGTACAATAACTATATTATAAATTAAGAAAGGCTTATTATGCATTGGCTAGTTCCGGTATTTTTGGTCCTAACTGGTAATGCCGGCTGGGCCGTGTTAATTTCATTAATCTTTATCTGTTTGGAGTAAACTATGGCAGGTTGGAACACAATTGAACGAGTTCGTCGTCTTGAAGAGCAAATTGACAAGCTGGGCTTTAAGTTTGCCAAAAGCAAACACAGTGATTGGAGTGATGATCACGGTGCTCTTAGCCTCAAGCCAAAAGATCCAGATGCGTTGCCAATCTACAGTCGTGATGCTGAACTGTATGTGGGTAGTGTTGAAGGATTGGAAACATGGCTACATGGTGTACGTTGGGCTCGTGAGTACGATATGATGTTACGTCTAAGCGATGATAAGAAACGTTCAGCCGCTGAACAAAAGGAACGCAATCGTCAATTGATGCGTACACTTAAAGAAGGCAAGCGAGTAGAAGGAGTTGAAGAATGACTAATGTTACTATCACATATTTAGGCAAAGAGTACGAATACCCTTTGCTAACTGCCGAGGACATAGGCGGGGATAGAATTGTTCGTTTGTGGAAGTATGAAATCAGTGTTCAAGGCTATGAACAATGTTACAACGAGACTAAACGATTCCATTTCTTGTCTACCAAAGAAGAACTGGTAAAATTGAAGGAATTAACATGAACGATGTTAACAAATTTCGACAACTTGCTGAACAGGATAAACCTTACCTGGACAAAGAGTTCAAAGAACTTGCTGAAAAAGTAGGTTTAATAGCTCCAGCTGATTTTGCAGGTGACGGTCATTATTATACAGGTGACGGTACACGAATTTATCTTGACCGTATGCTACAGATGTATTCACTTGAATTAAAGAAACATTTCGGAGTTGAAGAATGAACACTATTATCGCAATGTTAGTATTGATAGCATGGTTCGCTATTAGCTTGGCATGTTGGGATATGTTTAGAATCTGGAAAAGGACAAGGAATTAAAATGAACGAACAAGTTAATTGTATCAATTGTGGGTGTGAAATGAAAAAAGTTTCGATTGGAATTCCTTTATGCTCACGCTGTTCTAATGTAGGTAGACAATTTGAAAATCTCCTAAAACAAGGGCTTACTTTGGATTATTTTGATCCCAAAACAAAACAACGCAAAAAAGAAACTATCAAAATCGATACAGCAAAAGAACATTTCGGAGTTGAAGAATGAACGAGAAGATAAGAAGTGTTAAACCTGCCAAAGGTTTAAAAGGTTTCATCATGCACGGCGTTGACATGAATGGCGGCACCTTCTATTTCTTCCGTGTGTATGATAAAGGACATATTCATAAATTTGTTGATTATGATATCCTACACCATGATTTAGAAGTAGAAATATTAGAGGCCGATGCGATGTTGTATCGTTCGGAGTTTGGTGATTATATTGATTATCCACCTATAGATGAGTTGAAGAATGATTGAAGAAGCTATTAACTATAGAGCTACTATTACCTGGGACGATATGACCACAGTAATAGAAAACGGTGTTGAAGTTGATAGAGTATATCAAGACAATAAAGTTAAGATTGATTGGTTCAAACTTAATGTAGGTATAGCACAGGACCCATACTATGAATGATAGAATTAAAGAACTTGCTATTGATGCTGGTATAGGATTTACACTTTGGGACGATAGTGGCAGAGAAATGATAGACAACTATACTCCAGAAGAACAATTAGAGAAGTTCGCCGAGTTGCTGGAGAAAGAGTTCGAAGCCAAGCATTTTAGTGCTGGTTATATTGCAGGTCGTAGTGATGGCACAATCGAAACTGTTCGGGAATGTATTGAATATTTGCGTAATTGTGGTGATACAAGCCGCGTGATAGATTTGAAAGAACATTTCGGAGTTAAAGAATGATTAAAGGCTTTGAACACGTAGGCGAGGATCACAAGTGCAATGTGTGTGCCTGTGAATTTACTGAAGATGAAGGCGGCACTATAGGATACTTTGGTATGTTGCCTGTGGCATTTTGTCCAACCTGTTATGCTAGTATGACAGATATGGTGCAACAAGACTTGGGGATCACAAATGAGTATTAGTGCAGATGATATGAGTCGTTGTTGGTGTGGGCGTAGCAAGACTGGCCTATGTGATGGTAGTCATACCTTTACTGACGACCAATGGGCTGAAATAAACTATGAATACACAGATAAAAGTAAACTGCCGTCTGACAGTTGGCTAGACAAATCAGATGACTATTGGAATAAGGATATTGAATAATGGATAATAAACCAATTATACCACGCAAGTATTTGTATACTATTAAATGGACACAGCCCTATGCCACTGAGTATCAGCGTCCTTATTTAAGGGATATGCAAGAAGCTGTTGAAAGTGCTATTGAAGCACAACTTGAACGCAAAGAATGGCCACAGGCACAACAAGTTATCGAAAGGATTATGCAACTATGACTAATGCAATAGCAGAATGTTTGGCAATCATCGGCATAGCCACAGTTATTATTGTGGCTTTGATTAAATTTGTACAAATGTGTAACGGAGATGAAAATGCAGATTAGAGTTAAAGAAAATGTAGAAGAATTCGGTAAATGCGGCTGCGGTCGTAGTCCTAACGGCAAGTGTATTGGCTGGCATGGTCTTAATGAAGAACAGTTGGCCGAAGCTAGACGTAAGTGGGATTTGGACGAGTACGCAAAACAAGCACAAGCTCTTTGGAGTGATAGCTGTACAACTCCAAGGACAACCAATGACTGATGAAAAGAAACCTAAGGAAATAGTATTCATGCCAGGGTGCTTTGATAGTTTCGAAGGCACACAAGAAGAACTAGATGAATTAGTTGCCGAAATAAAACAAATGTTTGAGTCGGGCGAACCTCCAGGTAAAGAAATTGATTTGGAACAGTTGGCAGAAGAAGATCCTGAAATAGCCGAAAAGATTTTTAAAATTTTGCAAGATGATGATGTACAAAGGAAATTACAATGAGTTGGTTAAAAGATAAGTTAAGAAATTGGTTGATGAGTGATAACTCAGTAAAGCAGGCTAGACTACGCGGCGCCAATGCTATTTCCATAGAGGAAGATCACGAGCATATGAGTAGTGATCCTACCATGCGTTTCAAAGTCTACAACGCTCGTGGTGGCAAGATTGTAGAGTTTACCCGTTTTGATCGTCAAAAGGATCGTAACTTCCATGATCTGTATATTATCAGTAATGATGAAGATTTTGGTGCCAAAATTGGTAAAATCGCTATGTTAGAAAGCATGAAAGACTAATTTTAGTAAATATCTTAACCGGAGAATATTATGGATACGTGGATTTTATGGATATGCGGCTGTTCAGTTGCATTTTGGTTAGGTAAAGCAGTTGGAACACATATTGGTACGTTGAATGTATTAAAAGTATTGGCTAAAGATCCGAATACCATACAAGATGTCATTACTAAACTCAAAATAGTTGAACAGGCCGAAACCTCAGAAGATTTAGACTTTCCAATTGATGCGATTCCTTTAGAGTTAGAGGAAGTCAACGGACAAATATTTGCCTACAATAAATTGACTGGCGAGTTCCTATCGCAAGCACATGATATAGAACAGGCCGCTAGAATAGCTAGACAACGTTTCCCAGGCAAGACATTTTGGCATCCTGAATTAAAGAAAGATAGCCAAACAGCTTGAAAATATATTAACACTTTGTTATAATAGTCTTAGCTGATAAATTTCAGCATAATCTAAAGAGGAAACAAAGATGAAAGCAATTTCAAAAACAACTAAGACTTACAAGCTATTCACAGCTTTGCAAGAAGGTCAAAAAGTAACAGCTTCAGAAGCAGTTAAGCGTTTTGGTATCAAGAACATCAGTGCAGAAGCATCACGCATCCGTGCTCATGGTTATGCCGTTTATGCTAACAGCCACAAGGCTAAAAATGGTGTTACAGTTACAACTTACGAATTGGGTCGCCCAAGCCGTAATATTGTTGCTCTTGGCTACAAGGCTGCCGCAATGGGCATCACATTGTAATTAGTTAATTTAAATTAGTTAGATTAAAAGGACTCGAAAGAGTCCTTTTTTATTGATTGACATGTTCTCAGTCTGATTATATAATTAATCTATCCTAACAAAGAAAGGTTATATGAGTTTTTTTGCAACATACGGTAAACCTGTCGGAGACAAGCGACCATTATGTATTAACTTAGGTTGTAATTCTTATGCAGTTCCTATGAAAGGACGAGTGGGTGAACCGGGTGTAAGATACAGAGTATTTTGTGGAACTTGTCATAAAAATAGTTATGAGGATTATCCGTTAGCCGAAGGTGTTACAAGATTTAAAAAAAATATATGTTCTAACACAGACGGGCATTTAGGATTCCCTTGTGTAATTGATTGGAAATTAGTAAAAAAATCTGGATTTAAAATATCCACCGAAGTAGATCATAAAAATGGCGATTGTCACGATAATCGCACAAAAAATTTAGACGAATTATGTCCAATTTGCCACAAAGAAAAAAGCAAAAGAAATGGTGACCATAACGGTTACAGATAGTAAATACCTGCATGAGAATATTAGTTACAGGCCATGAAGGCTTTATTGGTAAAAATATGCTGGCTTGGCTTGGACAAGAAGAAGGCTGGCATGTTGATGGATACGAATGGCATCCTGTTGAAAGACCAAATGTTACTGGATACGATTGGGTAATACACTTAGGTGCCATTTCTGATATGACTTGTACAGATGTAGATGCCATAATGAAACAGAACCTAGAGTTTAGTCAATGGTTGTTTAATGAATGTAATCAACATGGTGTAAATTTACAATATGCCAGTTCAAGTAGCGTGTATGGCAACACTAAAGATTTTAGCGAAACATCTCCGTGTAATCCGCAAACAGCCTATGCATGGAGCAAATACCTATTTGATCGCTGGGTGTTTCAGCAAGATGTACACATTTATGTACAAGGGTTTCGTTATTTTAATGTCTACGGCAAGTACATGCACCTTAGAGGACGCAGAGCCAATGCCATACACAAGTGGCGAACACAGGCCCGTAAAGAAGGTAAAATTACAGTTTGGGAAGGTGCCGAGAATATTAAACGTGATTGGACTTGGGTCGGGGATGTTTGCCGTTTACACATAGATTTTATTAAAACTGTTAAAGGATCTGGTATTTGGAACTGTGGATCTGGACTAGCACACAGTTTCTTAGATATTGCAGAAGAGATTGCTGAAATAGAAGGCGCAACAATAGAATATGAACCAATTCCTTTGTCAGAATCTGCTCGTATGCGTGTTAAAACTAAGGCTGATTTAACACATTTAAAAGACACAGTAGGCAAACGTAAATGGCTTAACGTATTTGAGTTCCTGACACAGTAGTAGAATAAATATACTACTATGAAGATGTCTGACTTACTCAACGAGGCTAAACAGCCCAAGCAACCGATTAACAATCCTGTTGCTAAAAATTCTAATGCGGCTATAGGCGGTGGCGCCAGTGGTACTCATAAGAATCCAAAACGTGCCGAAAAGATTCCACGTCAAGCCAAACATAAAAAGTCTATTCCAATGGATGAAAGTCCGATTGAAATGGATCCAGCTGAGCCAATGAATCCTATGATTTATGGACATCAAGGAGCCAATCCTGCTAAGTTAAAAACTCGTATGCTACGTGCTTCTAGTCAGTTAAAAGAACTAGCTCAACGTGCAAACTCCGATGATGCGTTAACTTGGGAAGGCATTGCTCGTAATTTTGATGAGTTGGCTATGAATATTGAACAGATACGACATGGCATACAAGAACTTGCTCTGCTACGTAAAAAGGGCGGACGTAATAGTCGAGGTATAGATAAACATATTGGCGAATGTGAATTCTGCGGTGAGTCACACGAGATAGAATTGGATGAACGTGGTAAGGCATCACGTGCATTGTGTACAAGTGGCCGTCCAGACAGTGATTTAGGTGCTAGTAATTTAGCCAGTTGCAAGAGTCAGGGACTACGTGCTCGTGACGGCAACAAGAGTCATTTGATTGGACATGGATCTACAAAGACTCGTATTACAGTAGGTGGTAAAAAGATCAAAGGCAAAACCTACGGCGGACCATTACCGGATTACGGAACAAGAAAAAATCAACGATGAGATTTAGAGAATTTAATCCTATGTTATTTGAAGACGCAGGTAACGTTTATGTTATCGGCGATAGTATAGCTGTTGGTATTGCCAATGCTGGACATGTTTCAGATGCATCGATACAAGTTGGCGGTAGTAATACAAATACAGTATTAAACTTTGTTAGACAATTTATAAAATCAGGTAATGCAAAAGGTGCAACAGTAATTTTAAGCAGTGGTGCCGCAAATAGTTCAAAAAATGTTGATGCTGACGGAAAACAACTACAAGGTGAAAATTTTGGACCAATAAGTAGTCAAATACAATTATTAAAACAAGCTGGTGCCAAAGTAGTATTAGTAGGAGTAGCCAGTACAAAGACTCCTTTACAAAAACCAACAAGCTATACAAATGGTAAACAATGGACTATAGATTACACAGGTGTTAATGAACAATTAGAATCAATAGCATCTAGTAATGGTGCAAAGTTTTTAGGACCTTTGGAAAATTACGACAACACAATTAGTCAACATGATGGTATACATCCTTTCAATGGATATAGTAAACTATTTCAAGCAGGTTCAACCGGTGCGGGTAGTGCGACTGATAAAGATCTTAAACCAGAACATAAAAACTTTTTACAAAAGGCTGCCGATATAATTGGCGGAGTATTGGGCGGAGCATTTGTTATATCCGTTCCCGATAGTATACGTAGTCCAGATGTAGCAGATGTACAAAAAGGTATCACAGCTTTAGGATATAAGTTGCCACGTTATGGAATTGATGGCATAAGAGGTAAAGAAACTAGCGGAGCAATAGCAAGTTTCCAAAAAGACAATGGAATAGAACCTACAGGAGTTCCCGATCAGGCTACCGTGGATAAGTTGAATTCTATACTGAAATCAAAACCAGATATTCTAAAAACTTTGACCAAGAGCACCAAAGACGACGTAAAGTCTAGAGCTGTTGATAAGAACGAAAGATCGATGGCTCCAATACAATACGACGGTGTTACCAAAGGCAAAGTTGGTAATGTGTTGAATATGATAGCTGGAGTAGAAAGCCGCGGATACTACGATATGATGAATGGTAGCAAACGCTATCCTGAAATACTAGAAATGACATTGAACGAATTATTAAAATTCCAGTCTGGATATCGTGGGGGTAGTTCTAGTGCCGCAGGCAGATATCAGTATGTTCCAGACACACTAGTTAATGTTGGTCGAAAGATGGGAGCTGATTTTAATAAACAAAAATTTGACCCAGCCTTCCAGGACAAGCTAGCAATATTTGACATGAGATTGAGATGCAGACTAGATGACTGGCTAGACAACAAGATTTCAGACAAGGCCTTTTTAAACCTATTGTCCAATGTATGGGCCGGCCTACCAAACACTATCTCTGGCAATAGTACTTACTTGGGTGTTCTAGATAACAAAGCTGGTATCAGCACAAACGTTGCTCTTAATACTCTAAATAATATCAAGTCAGCTTGATATAAGTTAAATACCTACATGAACTTATTAGGTAATTTATTAATCGCACCTCCGATCGTAAAAGGTAACTTTTGGCACAAATCAGTTATACTGGTAACAGAGCATCACGCACAAGGCAGTGTTGGTGTTGTACTGAACAAACGCAGTGATACTACACTAAAAGATTTTGGTATACAATTAGGATTGTCCATAGATCTTCCTGGGTATGTTTATGTCGGCGGTCCAGTGAACTCACAGAGTCTAAGTTTCTTACATACCAACGAATGGAAAAGTAAGAACACAATGTACGTTAACGAAATGTTAAGTGTAAGCAGTGCCGACGATATATTGCCTAGATTAGCCATGGGAGATATTCCTAACAAATACAGATTATTTTTAGGAATGGCTGGTTGGGGAGCGAACCAACTAATTAGCGAGATTAAAGGAATTCCCCCGTGGAATCAAAATACCAGCTGGTGTACAGCAACATCGGATTTGAATTTAGTATTTGAGGAAGACGGTAAAGATCAATGGTGTAGTGCTTTAGATCGAAGTGGTGCAGAATTTGCCCATAGCATCTTATTGTAATCGATATTGACTTAAATACAAAGTGAAGTTATAATTTAAACTTCTAAGTTGGGTCTGTAAACACAACTAAAAGAGGTAATCAAAATGGCAGATACTCTGCTACTCAACGCTGACGGTAATCCTGTTTCATACATGCCATTGAGCACATTGATTTGGGAAGATGCGATCAAATACATGGTCTTGGACAAGGCTGATGTATTATTTTGGCACGATAATTGGATCGTTCACTCTGCCACTTGGGAAACTCCAGTTCCAAGTGTTATGATGTTGCGTGAATACATGAAACCAAAAGTTACAGTTCGTTTTAGCCGTAGTAATGTTTACCTTAGAGACAACGGTCAATGTCAATACTGCGGTGTTCATGTTGAACGTAAAGACTCAACATTAGATCACGTAATGCCAGTTTCAAAGGGCGGTAAGAGCACCTGGGAAAACTGTACAACAGCGTGTGCTCCATGTAACTCAAATAAGAGTGATACCACAAAGGGTTGGAAGCCAAAGATCAAACCTTACAAGCCAGACTTCTACGAACTAGTAAATAAGCGTAAGAAGCAGGACTTCAACGTAAGGTATCAAGAATGGCTACAATTTCTAAATTAAAAAAAGCGTTATGGTGTACTCTAGGATTTTTACTCCTAGGGTTAGCCTATATAGGATTAATTACTCCCGGTATTCCCTGGAGTACTCCTACGGTGGGTGCGGCCTATTGTTTTGCCAAAGGCAGTGAACGTATGCACAACTGGTTGATGAATCACAAAATCTTTGGACCATTCCTAAGAGGTTGGGCAGAGAAGCGTGTGTTCCCAGTTAAGGCTCGTTGGCTCATGGTTATAACTATGGACTCTAGCCTAGTCATCATGTGGTTCACTACACACAATGTCAAAGCAGTTGTTTGTACAGGTATCTTTATGGCTTTAGTAGCATGGTGGGCAATGGCTTATCCTAAAACCCCAGAAGAATATGATCAACGCAAATCAGAGGGCAAACGCATAGGTTGGTTTGGTTAAATATATGCATGGCCCAAATGATTACCCAGTTTATCCAGAAGACGATGGCACCGATCGTCCTATTAATCCTTACAGCCCTGTTTAATGGCTGTTCTCGTCTTGGGTGCGGCATGTTAGGATTACCATATGAAGATCAATGAACTAAATGCCAACAAACTAGTGATATTTGACATAGATGATACACTAGTTCATACACAAACTAAAGTGCATGTTATTAAAGACAACAGAGTTATTAAAAGTCTTAACAGTCACGAGTTCACACATTATAAATTACAGCCAGGCGAAAGTTTTGACTTTGGAGACTTTCGTGATGCACGTGAATTCTTTGAAAAATCAAAACCTATCATACCAATGATAGATCAACTTAAAAACGATATTGCCACAGGTAATAAAGTTGTTATGGTTACAGCTCGTGCAGACTTCAACGATAGAGAATTATTTCTAGATACGTTCCGCAAATACGGTGTAGATATGAGTAAGGTTCATGTTTATCGTGCAGGTAATATGACAGGCAAAATGCAAACAGAAGAAAAGAAAAAGATCATTATACGTGGGTTATTAGATAAAGGTAACTATGCCAAAGCTATCATGTACGATGATGCTATACCTAATTTACATTCATTTGTAGAACTTAAGAAAGAATATCCAGATACTAAATTTTATGCGTGGCATGTAAGTTTAGACGGTAAAGCTAGCGAGTACCATAGAACCAATGAAGGCGTAACTCCTAAGTTTCCGTTTGCTGGAGAAAAAGTTGGACAAAAAGCAGGTATAGCAGGACAACTGCGTGGAACGGACAAAGCACCAAAAGGTGTACGTGCCGCTACCGATAAGTTAGTAGGCGAAGAAGCATTAGATATGGATCCACAACGTACTGACTATGAAATACGTAACTATGAAAAGTTAGACAAATATCTTGCAGAACTTTGCCGTATGATTACTGAAGCACAAACACTAGACAAAGATTACGGTATGGTAGCCGCTGGTGTTCTAAGTTTAAAACATCCTTGGCTGGCTCGTGTCAATCGTCCAGGTAAGCATGGACGTATACATGCCGAACATGCGGCCATTATGGATTTCAAAGCTAAGTATGGAGAAATACCAGAAGGTACATTAATAATTACAACATTAAGTCCTTGTAATAAACACATGGACGAGCGTGACGGTCCTGCATGTGCAGATATTATTAATGCTAATGGTATTAAAAAAGTTTATTGTGGTTATATGGATCCTACACAACACACAGGCAAAGAAGATCACAGGCATTACAATTTAATGGAAACACAAAATACAAAGATACGTAAAATATGTCAGCAGTTTGCAGATACATTTTTGGATAATGTAGATGAAAACTTTGCAGATGGTAAAGGTCCAGGTCGTCCTGGAGATAGTCAAAGACATGGCATACGTAAGGGTGCCAGTATGAGTGAATTAGAAAAAGCCAGTCATGCTAAAGGTCGCAAAGGACAACTAGCACGTTGGCAACTTAACATGCGTAGAGGGCATAAAAAATGAAAAAGTTATTATTGATAGCATTAGTAGCATTAAGTGGATGCAGTATGATTCCTAGTAAATGGGATGACAATCAAAGTCGTGCGGCAGTTGATTTACAGTTATCCACACGTCATTTAGATTGTGCTGGAGATCAAAAGGCACAGTTGAATGTTATTGCATCGCAAGTGGAATGGTTTGATTTATATAGTCAAAGCAAAGGTACACCGGATATGCAAAAACTAAATGCAGTATTGGCTACAACTGTAAAAGAATATCAGGATCGTTTGGATAAAGGACCTGTTAGTGCCATGTACTGCGATTTGAAAAAGAAAGTGCTAACACAGCAGGCAGATATTATCGCTCACGCTGTGCTATTTAGATTCTAAAGGAAAACAAAATGAGTTCATTAACAGAAGTAACACAAAGCGGCCAACCTTGGGCTGCCGAACGTGCTCAATATGCACTACAAGTACAGCAAGCAGTGGCTAATGGCGAAATGACTAAAGACGAAGCCGCAGAAGTATTGCAGGATATTGTCAATAGCGAAGACTTACAATCTATAGCTGGCCAAGACGAACTTAAAGCGGCTTTGGTAGAAGGATTAACTCAGTTAATCAGTATGTACGCTTAAAGACATCTACTAGTGCTTGCACTAGATCCTCAATCATACCATCATCATGAAACGGAGTAGGTGCAAACCTAAGTCGTTCAGTTCCTACAGGTACAGTTGGATAGTTAATAGGCTGTACATAAATGCTATAATCTGCCAGTAGTGCATCACTCATAGCTTTAGCACGTTTAGCATCGCCTACTAGTACAGGCACAATATGACTAGTGCTTGATTCCATTACAGGAATACCAGCCGCTTTCAATCTATGTTTTAGTTTACGAGCACGTTCTTGATGCTTGTCTCTAACTTCATTATGATCCTTAAGCCATTTGATAGCGGCCAATGCACCACTGCAAGTTACAGGACTCATACTTGTTGTAAAGATAAAACCAGCGGCAACACTACGAATGGCGTCAGCTACAATCTTATCGCAAGCAATGTAACCTCCTTGAACTCCAAAGGCCTTTCCCAAGGTTCCGTTGACTATATCAATCTTGTCTTCAAGCCCAAGTTCCTCTACTTTACCACCGCCAGTTTTACCATACAGGCCTACTGCGTGTACTTCATCAATGTAAGTTATAGCTTTGTATTTTTCTGCTAGTTTGCATATTTCTTTGATATGCCCAACATCTCCGTCCATGCTATAAACACTTTCAAATACTACACAAGGAGTGTTGCCCTGTGCAAAACTGATCTTGAGTTTTTGTTCTAGATCTTCTAAGTCGTTGTGATTGAACACAACTTTCTTAGCACGACTATGTTGTATACCCACAATGATTGAATTGTGATTGTTAGCATCGCTGATGTACTCAATATTAGGAATAATCTTAGCTAGAGCAATTAAGGTCCATTCGTTGGCCACATAAGCACTACTAAACAATACAGCCTTTTCTTTCTTGTGTAAGGTAGCAATTTCATGCTCTAGGGCCACATGATAGTGACTGGTACCGCCAATATTACGTGTACCACCTGATCCCGATCCTGTATGGTCCAACGCTGTATGCATAGCTTCTAAGACTACTTTGTTCTGGCCCATGCCCAAATAGTCGTTTGAGCACCAGTTGGTTATATTCTTAATATTATATGGGCCATACCATATAGCACTAGGAAACTTACCCGTTTCACGTACAATGTCGTTAAACACACGATATTTGCCGTTTTCTTTCATTTCTGCTATTAGTTTCTCAAAGGGTTCTTTATTGATCATGGTAAGCTATTTACTAAATATAGCTATGAGAGCAAAAGAATTTATACACAGTTTGATGCAAGCCTCCCAGAACGGCCAAGGCATGACTATTAATATAGGCGCAATTAACTTTGGCATTGAAGACTCCGAATCAGAAACTGAAACAGCATTGGATACTGACAAATTTGTGCCACCGTTGCAACAAAAAATTGAGTTAATGAAAAAGTCCGCCAAACAGCCCAGCAACAATCCCTCCATTTATAACGATGACGATATAATGGACGACTAAGGAGTCGTGCCATGACCATCCAAAAAATCAATTCCAGTCGTAGTGTAGCAACTCGTTCAACTTATGTGGGCGAGAAAGGTCGTCTATTCTATGACGAAACTGTTGGTCAATTTTATATCAGCGATGGCGTTACTCCAGGCGGCCAAATAGTTCCAGCCAATCCTAACAGTTACTTACTAAATGGCAGTTACCAAGTTACATTAGATGCTAGTGGTAACTTAACAGTTCCTGGTAACTTAACAGTCCAAGGAACAACTACTACTGTTAATAACGAAACAATAAACAACAATGAAACTGTTACCGGCACATTGACTGTTAGTGGTGCTACAACACTAGTTGCAACGACTATAAAAAGTTCTGGGCACAACCTAATACTTCAATCTAATACACTCAACACAGGGTGGGCACCAACTAGCTCTTCTGTTGCCAGTGGAGCAGTAGATCCATTAGGGGGAACTACTGCATATACTCTAATTGAAGGCACTGGCTCTAGCGATCATTCAACAGGACAAGGATTTACTAAACCATACATTGTTGGCAACACAATGACATGGTCCATATATTTTAAAGCTAATACTAGAACATGGGCGTATCTCAGTAATTTTGATAATACACTTAGAACTGCTTGGTTCAATCTTGCTACAGGAACTGTAGGAACTGTACAGGCAGGAGTAACTGCTATAATGTCTAGTATAGGTAATGGTTGGTATCGTTGCTCAATTACAACTACACTTCCTGCTAACATCTCTACAACTTATCCCTACATTGGTTTATCGAATGCAGATGCAGTTACAACTTACACAGGTGATGGCTCAAGCAGTATCTATGTCTGGAGGGCACAATTAGAGTTTGGTACAAGCCCTGGGACTTATATAGCAACTACTAGTTCTCAAGTTTTTAATAGTCCGTCTATCAGCTTACTAAATCTTGCTAATATATCAATGGATTCATCAGGAAGTTTAGTGCTTAGTCCCGGTGGTACAGGTGCATTACAAGCACAAAAAACTGATCTCACAGCAACAAACGGCAATGCACGAGGAGCAGGGGCAGTTGATTGGCAAATGTCAAGGTATTCTGCTAATCAGGTAGCAAGTGGGCAATCCTCAGTCATCGGTGGTGGCTATCAAAATTTATCAAGTGCATTAGTTTCAACAGTATCGGGAGGTTCTAGCAATACCGCATCTAGTTGGGCTAGTACTGTAGGCGGGGGGTGGGTTAATAACGTAGCAGGGTCATTTGCTACTATAGCAGGCGGCTCGTATAATACCGCTCCCGGGGCTTTTAACTTTATTGGAGGAGGATACTCGAATACAGGTAATAGTGCAACTGCGGTAACAACACAGACAGCTACAGCAAACGGAACTACTACTGTAACCTTATCTGCAATTAACAACAATATTAAAATAGGACAGTTTGTTGGAGGTACTTACATAGCTAACTATAGCTATGTTACAAACATAGTTGGTACTACATTAACTATCTCAGTCGCCGCTACCGGAAGTGGTTCAACTACAATTTCTTTTTATGCTAACACTAGTAGTATATCAGGTGGAGCCAATAATCAAGCCACAGGTTTGTTATCTTTTATAGGCGGTGGTGGCGACGGCGGCACTAGTGCTAAAGGCAATTTGGCATCAGGTGATTGGAGTACAGTAGCCGGTGGCTGGACTAACCAAGCACTGAGTTTTGGCGGAAGTATATTAGGCGGTAATAATAATTCAGCATTTGGGCCGTTTGGTATTGTAGCAGGCGGACAATATAATCAATCAGGCTCTAGCACACCACAAGGTTCGTTTATTACTACTATATTAAGTCCAAGTGGTTGGGCCGCATTTACCAACAATACTATAACTGTTACAAGTTTAACTATGATAACCGGTGGCGGTATTGGTATTGCTAATGCATTGTACTTACAAACTCCCTACAGTCCAGCACAAGGTGCAGCCACCGGTGGTATTACTTGTAGTATTGCTCCAGGTACAGCGGCAACATTTACAGGCAGTATTAGCGGAACAACACTAACAGTTAGTAGTGTTACCGGAACTATTATAGCAGGATCTTTATTATCAGGCGGCACAGTAACAGCAGGTACATTTATTGTTAGCGGTAGTGGTACAACTTGGACAGTAAACACGAGTCAAACAAGTACTTGTACAACTAGTACGCCAATTGTATTAACAGTCACTGGCACTAACCCTAACGTGTATGGCGAGCTAATGGTTGGTACTAATATTACCGGTGCCGGCATTACTGCCAACACATTTATTACAGCATTTGGAACTGTTAATGCAAACCAAACAGGAACATATTATGTTAGCCAAAGTCAGACAGTATCAAGTGGCTTCTATTCAATATCGTACGGTGCTGTGTTTACTGGAACTATTAGCACTACAACATTGACAGTCAACACAATAACTAGCGGCATGTTAGTTGTTGGACAAGTAATTACGGGCACCGGAGTAACAGCTGGAACATACATATCAGCATTAGGCACTGGCACTAGCGGCACTGGCACATATACTTTAAATCAATCAGCTAGTGGTACACCTACAGCTAGTACTATGTACTTTGCAGTATTGAGTTATGCTTATCAATTCCCAGTAGGAACAACATTGACATTTACCAAGAGTCACGGTACTGTTATGGGTGGACTTGGTAATAGAGCTACTGGTGCATGGAGTGCTGTAGTAGGTGGTGGCGGCACTCCTGGAGGACCATATGGTAATCTTGCTAGCGGAGATTTAAGTTTTGTAGGCGGAGGGGGTACTAACGTTGCCAGCGGAAACAATAGTGTAGTTTGTGGCGGCGGATATGGTAATGGTAATGGTAATACAGCCAGCGGGTATGCAAGTAGTGTACTAGGTGGGTATAATAATACTGCTAGTGGATTTGCCGCGTCAGTATTAGGCGGTACAGGCAATTTGTCAAACGGCAATTATACAATGGCTATAGGAAATGGAGTATATGCCAGCGGACAAGGTGGTGTAGCCATGGGGCTCCAATCTTATAGTAAAAGTATCTTTGGTTCGGTCGTAATTTCAGCCGGACAATTTGCCACCCAAGGCGATGCTCAACAAGGGCATTACACACTCTCAGCTACTAGCACTACAGCAACTCCTGTAGTGTTGTTAGCTGGTGGCGGCACATCAGTACAATCTTATCTACAAGTAACACCGATTAACAACCAAGCCTACGCTTACAAAGGACTTGTAGTTGCTAGAAATACAAGTACAGGTGATATGGCAAGTTGGGAAATTAGAGGTGCAATCAAACGCGGAGCAAATGCTGCCTCGACTACTTTAGTTGGGACGCCTGGGATAGATGTGCTAGCCTATGACAGTGCCGCAAGTACTTGGAGTATAGCTATTACAGCAGATACCACTAACGGTTCATTGCAATTAACTGCTACAGGCGCCGCGGCCACTACAATACACTGGGTTGCCAGAATAGATACAGTTGAGGTTGGATAATGACAATTAAAAACAATCATGTAACAGATACAATAACACCTAGCACTGGTACACTATCGTTAACTGGAAACTATGCTGTTACATATACCCCAGGATCAACAACTGGATTTGCTGTTCAAGCAACAGGTAAAGATACGCAAGGTGGTACAGGATACTTCGACTTCTTCAAAGTAACCAACACTACCAGCGGTGTTACTAATGGTAGTAAGACAATGCGTCTGAACAGCACCGGTACATTAGAAATATTGAATAGTGCTTATACTGCTACTGTGTTCTCCGTAACTGATGCCGGTTTTATTTCTATCAATGCTTCATCCAGTGTTACTAACGGTATACCAACTAACAATGGTATAGCAATGAACAGTAATAGTTATATCTATGACGATGGTAACTATCACCTTACTAGCAAAGCTGGTGTCATTTGGTTAAACGCAAATGACGGTTCCGCGGTAAACATCAACACACAAATGCCAATTGGTATTACTGGTGGTGGCTTAAACGTACAAGGTGCTGTAAAGAGTTATGGTGCAGGTGCGGCGGCAACAGCGTTTATATCATCAGGCGCAGGTGTTGTCAGTGGAGTAGCATTACAGTTAGATTCTGGCACAGCAGGTACAGCGGCCAACATGGCCATACGTGATACGTCTACAGTAGCCAGCACTATGTACTTTGACGTTAGCACTGGCAGTACTCCTAACGGAACATTCAAATTTAGATCCAGCAGTAGTTTTAATGAGTTATTAGTTTTAAGTAATAGTGCCGTAACCGTTAACAAACAAATGTTGATTGGTGGTGGTAGTCAAACTGCTTATGTTAGTATTAACGGAACAAACAGTTACAATATCAGCGGCTCTTACGGATACTTGGGCGGTGGCGGCGCAGGTAGTATTGGTAGCGGCGGTAACACCGGTACAGTGGGCTTTTCGTTATATTGTAGTGGACGTATTCAAAGCGGTGAAGTTGATGTTCCTTCAGACGAACGATTAAAAGACATACAAGGAACTATTCCTTTAGATAAGGCACTACAGTTTGTTCGCGCCATAAATGGTATCTTGTATACTTGGAAGCCAGGATTCGGTGACGAGGGATTAAAATCAGGGTTTAGTGCTCAAAGTGTACACAAAGCTGGTTTTGATCATATGGTTGTTCCTGCGCCAAATGATCGTTTAGAAGAATCAACTGACGCAGACGGATTTACAAGCCCAGATAAGTTTCAATTAACTCTAAATTATATAGAAGCTATTCCATATCATCACGAAGTTATCAAACACTTGTTGGATCGCATAGAACAATTAGAAGCTACCGTGGCAAAACTCGCTAAATAAGACTATGAAAGCAAGAGAAATACTCACTGAAGGCTTAGACAAGCGATCAACTTACACAATCCTACACGATTTTGTAAAGTTTGCGGCTGAACACTTAGAACTTAAAAAATTACCAAAGTTTGATTTTATCTTTGATAGCCGCACTAGTGTTGACCGTAAGAGCTTTGGTGGATATATGCCAGGCGAACAGCACATTGATGTAACTGTAAAGAATCGCCACATCATGGATGTATGCCGAACGCTAGCACATGAACTAGTACATTTCAAACAAGACCTTAACGAAGAACTCAATGATGAGGGTGCAGGTGCTACTGGTAGTCCTCAAGAAAATGAAGCTAACGCTGAAGCCGCAGTAATTATGCGTAACTGGGGCAAGAAGCACCCTGAACTGTTTGACGAAGAAAGTATAGGTTAACTATACTCATACGGTGTGCTAGGATGTCCGTAGTCCACAGGAATATCTCCTTTAAAATTATCGTAATCCTGATAATAACCTTCGTTTGGTCTAAGCTCTCGCCAGCCATCATATTTGATTTTGGCCAGTAACACTTCGTTTTTACTCAATAAATCACACACAACAAAACTACTAGAACAAGCGCCGCGAATAGTTTTAAGTGGAGAATGTTTGTATTCATTAGCCAAGAGAGCTTTATGCATAGCACACCCATAGGGAGCCATGATACGAGTAATGCCTAGCTTTTGATTACGCAGGCGAAATTTATCTATTAGTGTAAGTTCAGAAAGTGTTGCTTGGTTAGCATCGTTAATACGCAGTAGTGCGTTCTTAACTTTGATACTACCTTTTGTATGCGTATTATCAGGCGTTTCCTTAGTGCTCCAAGGTAGCTGACAGTCTACATGATTAACATACAATGTTTCCCCATGGAATTTTAAGACCCACATAGGAATGGTCTCGTCTTCTAAGTGCTTTTTGTTAAATGCGAAAACTACATCTTTACAAGCATATTCAATCTATTGTGTCATTTTTAATTTCTCCAAGTTAGTTGGGCTACCCAATGCTGGGCTCTTTGAATGCGCCATGCCGCCCATTGAGGCACTTTGCAAATTTTATTACCGCTTGGTGTATACAGCGTACCGTCGCTGGCCACACCCATTAATCCGATAAACATAGTAATTTCCTTAAATGGTGCGCCTAACAGGAATCGAACCTGCTGTCTCGGGCTTTAGAGACCCTTGCTATACCATTTAGCCTTAGGCGCATGTGTTAATTATATAGCTAAAACAAAAGGCCTGTCTAGGCCTTTTGAGTGGATGTAACGCTTACCTTGCGAAAAAGCTATGCTTACTTCTTGGTGCCGCTATTTACGAAACCATAGAACTTTTCAGCCGCTTCCATAATCTTTTCCATTCCTGGAAACTCTGGCATGTCTACTTTACTAACAACTTGTCCAGTTTTCTCATCACGAGCAACTGACATTTCCCAACCCTTGAACTTCATATGATATTCTTCTAGTACAGCATCTTTAGCCATGGCCAACACGTCTGTACGAATTTCATATCCGTTCTTACTGAACTTTACTTCTGGTAGTTTTGGAGTTTCAAAGGACATTATTTTGCTCCTTTTGCGAACGGGTTTTTGTAAGTCTTAACTAGAGTTTCTGCAAGTGTAAGAGTTGTGTCAACCCAACCTTGATATAACTTAGTTTGTGCTTCGATTAGATTAACTAATTCTTTTTGGATTTCTTTGTCGGTAACGAATGTGTTAACGATTGTTTTTTTACCAGCTTGAATGGTATCGATTGCTTGATTAAACATATTTTTCTCCTTGTGTGTGTATGTTTGTCTATACATTGCTGTATAGTATTATTATATATCTCTTTTTACGCAAATGCAACTAATTTAGGAATGCGTTTGCTCATATAGTCTATGACTGCTAGATTTCTATCAGCAACTTCTTCCACATAAGTATAGGCGTCAGCATGTGGCAGTTCTATAGTAGCCAGTGTTTCACCCATCGCATTTTCCATTATAATACCGTATTTGCTACACAAATGCTTGATACGACTGTTAGTGCTTAGGCACACCATACAGCCTTTAAGTATATTGTGTGTACGGCAGTATTGGATACAACGCTTCATCAGCCTGTTTCCCATGCCCTGTCCTTGATACTCTTTGAGAACTGAAAAAGCCAGTTCCATCTCGCCTTCTAGGCTAACATGACCTACAGCAACAAATTCTAATTGCTCGTTTTCTATAGCAAAAAGAATATGTTTACGAGGGTTGGCTTCAAACTTGTCACAAAGTGTGTCCAGGATGTCATCGCTAACTGTATAGCCAAACCGTAATACCTTAGATTCTGCGTCAAGAGATTTAAGGTGCGTACGATATTTGGCATACTCGTGTGGAAGTACACGACGAACTGTAGTACGCATTGATTAAATCCAGTGTTGACCTTTGAGTACAGCTTCGGCACGAGCTTGTTGTACTGCTTTGATAATTTCATAGAAGTCTTTAAGAAATTGTCGCATTTTAAAGCCCCCTTGCCCAATAGAATGTACCTTTATTGGTTTCGTATTCTTTGGTTAAACGATCTACATCTGCGGCGTTTTGTGGGTTGTTTTTAACAATGTAGTACTCTAGCCCACTACCGTAAGTTTGTGGTTTACTGAATGAATTTTCTAGGCTTTTGACCCAGTTTGATATGGTTTTTAACATTTTGTGTTCCTTTTAAGTGTATGTGTAAAAATAAGTAGAACTTTATCATGGTTTCTACTTATATATTTAGCATATTAGTAGAAACCATGATATTAATCAAGACATTTGATCTAATTGTAAAGAGGCTGTAAAATTCTATAAATACGTTGAATAGAGAAACACAATGCGAAAAAGCACCCGTAGTATTTTACAAGGACTTAGCGACATCGGACTAAACCGTGATGCAGATTTAGTTATCGAAAGCCGCGGTTCAAACATCATCCAAAGTGCCATTAACTTATTGGATATGATTCGCGAAAATTATGACGTGGAAACAGCCGCCGAGCTAGAACGTCGCTTTATTAACAGTATCAAAGGCAGTGATCCTGCCAAATTCAAGCGTGGGATCAAGCGTATTCAAGAAGGCAAGGATTCTCAATAGAATCTCAATTTCAGCCTAATCAGCCCGTTTTTTACCAAAATCTATAAATAATTATACAAAGGTCTTTTAGAAAGGCCGTTCGCAGAGTGCGAACAGAATGGTAGATTAGGAGAAATATTATGCCATCATTATTAGGTACATACGTCGCGGCCAACTATGGTCGTATGACATCACAAGACACATACGGCGGAATTACATACAGTAACTTCGGTACACGTAACTTAGCTTTCGTTAAAGTTGTTGTTTCTGGCGCAAACGCACCAGACTTAATGGCAGCCGCTGGTACACAATCACAAGATGCTGACAACATTTCAGCTAGCTCAGTATTTGGTCCAGGTGTTGCATTTGCTCAACAAACAGCTTACAGTGGTTCTTCACCATATGTTAACGCTAACGTAACAGTTTCAACTGGTTCAGTTGTTCCTTGGCAAGATGCTAACAGCTACTTCTCAGTTGCTGTTCGTACAATCCAACAATACGCTGAAATTTACTTTGTTGGTTCACCATACTCAACAAGTTCATTTGGTTCAAACACATACCAAACTGGTAATGCTAGCTTTTCATCAGCTTTCGTAGTTGGTATCGCAATTGATACAGCTAACTCAGCTGGTACAAGCACATCACTATTAACTGGTCAAGGTAACACTGAAGTATTTGGTGGTACAGCTAGTGCATACCCAGTTTTAGCTACATTTGACATCATTGTTGCTCAATTGGCTAACAACTTGGCTACAGTAGCAACATTGCAAGGTACAACAACTGGTACAACTCCAATTGGTACAACAACAGTTGCAGTTGGTTCAGCTCCAACAGTTGCTCTAACTCAGTTGACAATGCAAGGTGCTTCAGTAGCGGCAACACTATTAACAGCTTAATAGCTCAATAGTTTTTTCCTGTTCGGGATGGGAAGACTAAGCCCACTTTTATAAGTGGGCTTTTTTATCTCTGTTAAATATAGACATAGTTTAACACAGGAGTTAAAAATGACACTAGATGAAATTAAAGAAGCGTTTGCCAAGGCCACAGTGGCTATTCCAGGCGGCGGACAAAAACCAAGATATCAATATTATTTGATGGGCCCAGAAGGTACACAAGGTGCTGGTACTGTAGCCACAGATGATCTTGAATCAATGGTACCTATTTTGGCACAATACGGATTAGCTGGATATACACATGATACCAACTATCCATGTTTTGGCGAATACATTAAAAATTATCCTAACTTTGTAAAGAAATCAGAATTACCATCAGCTTGAAAGTAATTAATGGAATATAAACTCTATACCCTAGTCGATATCACACATACAGGGCAACATAAATCGGAACCTGGTCGGGAAGCAGATCGTTGGAGAGAACAAAACTTTCAAACGGTACTGCAAACATTAGGTATACGTGCCAATGTGACCTATAATCAAGGACCTGAAATGATTGAAGTTAGGGGTCGTGTAGTGGGCTTTGATACAGATATGATATTAAGGGTATGGCGTTTTGATTTTTATACAGAGCGAGATAGTTTGTTTGAAGTCAACGGAGATCCTGTTGCTGGATTGATTGAAGATTTCAGACTAGTACCTTATATCAGCGGACTGAATGAGGATATGACACAACAGTATGCAGTTTTCAACCCCGAAGATCCTGGCAAAAATATAGTGTTTTATCTTAAATAAACTGACAGTATAATATAATCGACTAGTTCATTAAATATAGTTGTAGGCAAAATATCTATATATAGGCACATTACCAATCATACAATAGGCACACGGCTCGGAGCGAGCACATGACTTATAACATTGGAGAGCCTGGAGATGGCCACAAAATTAGCACAAGCACAATTAGCAGAACTACCCGAGCGTGTAGGAATATTAGAAACTAAAGTTGAAAACATCAACGAAAAACTTGGTGAAGTTAAAGACGACATTAAAGACATGCACGACTGCTTAGATCGCACTCGCGATACTGTTATGGAAGAATTAAAAACCATGCAGTCAGCTTATTGGCAAAATGCAGACAAATACTATAAACATGCTGATGAATTGCATGTAATTCAAACTAATCAGCATCAAGAATTAGCTGACAAGATTTCTGAACTACAAAAGCTCAAAAGTAAAGTAATGATGTATGGCATGGCTGTCCTGGCATTTGTAGCAGGTGCAGGTTGGCTAAACATGATAAATCTTCCAACTATATTAAAGTTCATAGGCTTGTAATTCAGTTAAATACTGAATGCAGTTTCAAGAACTATACATCGATCCTAATCCTCATCACCATGTGCTTAACCCTAAGCTATGGGACAATAATCATCTACGCAAAGAAGTACGTCATCAGCTGATCAAGATAGCCAAACATTTTATAGATTATCTTGAAGTTCCACAATTAAAATTAAAAGATGTTACCTTAAGTGGATCCAGTGCTGGATATAATTATAGTGAATACAGCGACATAGATTTACATCTAGTGGTCAACAGCAGTGAATTATACACAGCTGAAAAAAGTCAATACAACAATACATACGATTTAAAAATACAGGGCATACCTGTAGAATTGTATGTACAACCTGCCAGCCAAGTTCACCATAGTGCAGGTATCTATAGCGTACTAGACGACAAGTGGATCAGCGAACCTGAACATGTAGAACCTACAACAGATCCCAAAGATGTCAAGAGCAAGGCACGTAATTACGCTGGTAAAATTAACAGAGCCATACGTAGTGGAAAATTAGACAAATGTAAACAAGCCATGGAAGATCTTAAACGCTTACGCAAGGCTGGACTAGAAACAGGTGGCGAGCAAAGCGTGGAAAACTTAGCATTTAAGTTGCTCAGAGCTAGAGGACAAATTGAAAAATTGCGTAAATACATACATAAACTAGAGAGTGCTGAATTAAGCCTCGGAGAACACAATGAAAATTAATGACATCAAAGAGAATCATGGACATCCTGGACAACTGTATCGTTTTGCCATGGTAGACGAAAGCGGTCAGATGCATCGTTCTAAACCTATGCCAGCAGAAGAATGTAAAGTTTGGTTGCACAAAGCCAAACACATGCATAATCCAGAATACATGACTATCTATCCTGCTCACGATGTCGATCAAAAACTTACAATAGATGAAGTCATGATGCAACATCCTAACATGGCTCATGACCTAGCAGAAGATGGTCCATTACAAATTAAACAAGGCACCACAGCTAATCTTACAAACCAACAAGGGCAGACTGTAATGACAGCCGTAGATCAAAATGCGGCATCACAAATTAAAGCATTAGCAGACCAAGGTAAAATTAGTGTTGGCGGTCAGGCACCAGGCGGTTCTAACAACAATGTAAGTGCTAGTGGCAGTAGTGGTGGTAGTAGTGGCGGCAATCAATCGAGACAGTATGGTCCTATGGAAGAAGGTTTCTTTGGTACTACTGAAGAAGAACTTGCCAAAGAAAAGAGTCCTGCTGGAGACTACTATAGAAAACTAGCGGCACTTAAAACAGACCCACGTTGGGCTGGCAAACAAGAGCTAGTACAACATCGTATCGACGATCTATTAAATCGAATCAACAATGATCAAGGTGTTCCACAACCTGGACAAGGACAACCAATGGGTCCAGAAACAGATCCTGCTAAATTCCAACAAAAGAATCCTAGCTTCCACGAAGGCAAACACAAAGACACAATCGCCCAAGGCGGCGGTGATGTGGGCGGCGATGCAACTGACAATTTTATCAAGCAAGTTAAAGATAGAGCTTATGAAAAAGCCAATCGCAACGGTGCAGATTCAGGACAACGCAGTCCTGTTGCTCAGAATAAAAAATTAAAAGAAACCGATGAGCTATATAAATGGCTTACGATCGCTGGCATCAAATGAAAATAAACGAATTGATTTCAGATTTCAAAATCTTCATGACCATTGAAGAAGAACAGATCTTGCAAAAGTTAAAAAAACCTGTTAAACTAGCTAGTCTTAGCGAGCACGATCAATTCAAGATTCAGTATATGATTCGTAAAAGTCTTGTAACTAAGATTGGAATGGAAACCCCTACAGTAGTTGCAAATGAAAAATACCAAGACTAAAAAACCCAAAGAAAAGTTAATCAAAGACTTAGCACAACACTTTGAACAAGACTTAAAAAAATCACTGCCCATTAGTGTACAACCTAACGGCGGCATAGTGTACAAAGATTATTATATCAAAGAAAACAAGCTGGGTAACTGGGGGTTATATAATCGTCATACACACGATGAAGTAAACCAGTACTATCTAAAAACTTGTGCCCTAATGGCGGCCAAGTATTATGACATTGCCCATTTGGATAAATTCCATGAAGTTAAGCAGTTGGATACTCGTTACTGGGCTCACTTCTGCGATACACAAATTTACCGTAAAAACATTAAGACAGCAAAGGATTTTGACAGATACTTAATCCTTTTAAATAAATTAGAGCACACAGAATTTCTAGCGGAACATTACAAGGAAGAAATTTCCAAGATGTTTACGTGGAGTTTTGTATAAATACTAGAAGAAACAGCTTAGGGATACCACCATGCAATTAAGAGAACTATCGAAACCAATCACAGCTAAAACGCTGAATGAAAGCCTAGCAAAGAAGTTTGGCTATAAATTAAACTTAGAACAGTTCACTATGGAACAGTTAAGTGATGTGCAGAATAAACTTCGCACAAAAATGAGTCAGTTTGAACTTGGCGAGAGTTTCGACAGCGTGACTGAAAGCCCAGAATATCAAAAAACACGTCTAATGTTAGACTGTGTTAATCAGGCAATGTTAGAGCGTGAAGTAAGCGAAGGCTCCGATGAAACTCAAGAATACGATAAAAAAATGTCAGATAAAAAAGCCGATACTGTAAAGAAAGGCATGAAAAATAATCCATTCAAGAAGAAAGAAAAGCCAGTAGAAGAAAACTATGTTAATGCAACTTTCCGCGAAAGAGCACAGGCACTTTCAGTTCCAACTAGTTGGATTGACAACGCATTAAACAGAATTGATCTAGGTGAAAGTGATGCTAATGAATTAAAGGCAGAATTATTAACACGTTATGATCTAAGTGAATCACAAGCTAGCTATGTATTGCTAGAAGGCGAAGAAGACAAGGCCGAAGCCATTATGGCAACCAAGGATATGATCGATCGTATAACTGGCTGGTATGATGATGTTGCTCAAATGAAAGCTGAACAGCTTTTAGAACTATTAGACTCCATAGGAGACAATTTTGGCAGCGATGTCGCACAAAAATATGAACAAGCAGTTAAACCAGCTTTAGAAAGTGTAAGTCAAAGTTTAGAACAGGCACGTCGTGGTTTAAATCAAGGCTTTGCTCTAGTATCAGGCAAACAAGCAGACACAATGGGTTCAGATGCAGGTGGCGATATGCCTCCAATGCCAGGCGGTGAGGAAGGTGCTCCAGACATGGGCGGCGATATGCCTCCAATGCCAGGTGGCGAAGAAGGTGCTCCAGAAGCAGGCCCAATGCCAGGCAGTGACGAAGGACGTATGAAACGTGAAAGCATCGATTACAGTCGTCGTTTAGGTCAGTTGTTAGCCGCATCAAAAAAAAAATAATTAGTGAAACGTTAGATCCGTTACATCAAACGCTATCGGATCTAAAAGCCAACGCAGATCGCCAAGGCAATACAGAAACAATTAGTTGGGACGCCGTTAACGAAATTGGTCGAAAATACGGTGCTCCCCAACTAGACTATGCTAGATTCAAAGCTCGTTTTGAACCTACTAATCAACAAGATCCAGTAGCACAACAGGATAGTCAAACACTCCACACTCTAGTACATCGTTACGGTCCTGATGGAATTACACTTAACACAGCCACTATGGATCCAAAAGGTCATGAAGGCGGTGAAGGCGAAAGCGAAGTGAGTAAAATGGCAAACCGAGCTACTCAAAAAGCTATGAAAAATATGTAAGTTAGTGTATACTAGCTACATGACTTTACTCAAAGAAAGGTTTAACTACACACCTATCAATAGACAAAGTGTAGAAGGCAAACGTTTATATGCTCTCCCAGATGGAACTAAGGTTCCATCGGTTACTACTATATTAGACAAGACTAAATCGCAAGATAAGATCGACGCTCTTAATAATTGGAAAAAGAGAGTAGGCGAAAAAAAAGCTCAGGAAATTGTAATCGAAGCAAGTGGACGCGGTACTCGCATGCACAAGTTCCTAGAGGACTATGTTAAACAAGGTGTTATTAGTGCTCCAGGGTCTAACCCATACAGTAAACAAAGCCACGCAATGGCCGAAGTTGTTATTCGACAAGGATTGTGCAATGTAAATGAAATATGGGGAGTAGAAGTACCCTTATATTATCCAGGCTTGTATGCAGGTACAACAGACGGATGCGGGTTGCATTTAGATGACGAAAGCATTTTAGATTACAAACAAACTAACAAGCCTAAAAAAGAAGAGTGGATTGAAGACTATTACTTACAGCTAACAGCCTACGCATTAGCACATAATGAAGTCCATGGAACTAATATACGTAAAGGTGTTGTTTTAATGTGTGTTAGCCCTAAAGTTAATGAACAATTAGAAATGATAGATGTTCCTGTTTATCAGGAGTTTATATTAAAGCCCGAAGACTTCAGTTTTTGGGAGAAAAAGTGGTGGGATAGAGTAGAACTGTACTACAAACAGAACTGATAAATATCCTATATAGAGGATATTTAGATGGCCGTTTATCAAATTAGCCGCATACAGATACGTCGCGGTCAAGCAAATTCAGGAACCGGATTACCACAATTAGCTAGTGGTGAGATGGCTTGGGCCGTAGACACTCAAGAACTTTACATTGGTAGCGGAGCCGTTAGCGAAGGTGCTCCCGCAGTAAGTAACATTAAGGTTATCACCCAGACAGATTTATCTCTCACTGGTAACATTCTAAGTACGATCCAATATATCTACAAATACACAAATTCTGGTATTAATACTGGAATAACAGCCACCGCTCCAACATTACAAACATTAAGTAGTAAATTAGATTCTATAGTATCTACAAAAGATTTTGGTACTGCCGGTGACGATGCAACAGATGATACTGCGGCATTACAAAGAGCTATACTTCAATTATTTTTAAATGCCGCAGGTCCTGCTTCATCTACCAGTTCTAATCGCGTAGTACTTAATATCCCAGCGGGCACTTTTTATATTACTAGTACAATATACATTCCTAGCTATGCAACTATCATTGGTGCAGGCATGGATAAAACTATAATTGACTATCATCCTCCACAGATTACTATAACAGGTAGTATTGCATTTGGCGGGGCTTCGTTGACTACGACTTCAGCCAACTCTGCATACAATGGATATTTTATAACTGGCCCTGGCATTCCTAATGGTACAACCATTACTGGTGCTACAGCTGGTACAAGTTTTACTTTAAACAATCAGTCAACTGCCGCAGAAACAAACGCATCATATATACTAACATATCCCGGACCAGCAGTTCAATTTGTTAATGATAGTAGCAGTATTGGTTCCTATGATCCACAAGTTTCACAAAGCATTACACAGTGCCGACAAGTCATTATGAAAGAATTAACGATTCAAACAGCAACAGGTAACAACACACTGATGCAGATGAACAGCGTTAAGGACAGCGTGTTTGAACATATTAAACTAATCGGTGGATGGACTGGTAATACAACCAGCATTGGTATCAACATGACCGGAGTAACTAATCTAGTTACCTGTACATATAATATTTTTAGAAATATTGTGTTTACTGGACACAATTATTGTGTCTACGACAGTTCTTATGATATTTCTAATAATATATTTTCTAATTGTCATTTTACAAATTCCTTCCAAGGTATATCTCTAGGAGCCAGTTGGACTCAAACTGCGAATACTCCTAACGGTCCTTGCCAAACAGAAATAATCAACAGTAGATTTTATAATATTCGTCAGCAGGGTGTATACATTGGTGCAGGATCTGGAAATATGACTAGTGGTTGTATTTTTCAAAATGTAGGCTGTAATGGAGGTGGAAATGCTCTTGCACAATATCCACAAGTATATTATGCTTCATATGGTAATAGTTCATTTAATGACCAGTCTGATCGTTTTAATGACTTGGGCAATCCTAATCAAGGAACAGCACCATACGCACTTGTACCATATGTTCCTGAATTTAGTGGACATGTTCGATACACATCATTTGGTGTCAACAAGTTATATCTAGCACAAACTACCAGTGCTTATATTTCTATAATTAAATTACCATTTGCATTTCTAGCAACACCTACATACAACTATACCAGTGGAGCATTAAATGGTACATCTACTGGACCAACTGGTAGTATTGGTTATGCTATCGACTATATCTATAATAGTTTGACATCAAATTATACAAGACGTGGTACTATTAATATCACTGCCGATGCTGTAAACAAAACAGTGACCATGACTGATGAATATGATTTCACTGTGACAGGTAGTAGTAATTCAACTACATTAGACTTTGCTGTTGGCTTCGTAGACTATTCTGGTGCAACCACTACCAATACTCCTTGGACACTGGTATTGAGTTATCAAAATACTTTTGATTCAGGTAATTTGATTTTTTCATACACTTCTGTAAGCTAATCAAATAGATAGATCTTTCTAATAAATGCGTATATAATTACATTTGTTATCGAGATAATAGCATTTACACCTCCGCAACCTATTGACTTACAATATCTTTTGGGCGGATCGTCTCCATAATAAATACTGCCTAAGAGAAAAGTAACGGACAATGAGCAAAATAATAGTAACAAAAAGAGACGGAAGTAAAGAGCCACTAATGATTGAAAAGTGGCAAGCTCAAGTAGCGAAAGTCTGTAAAGGTATTGCTGATGTCAGTCAGTCAATGATTGAAATTAAAAGTCAGCCACACTTCTACGACGGCATTACTACTAATGAAATTGACAACATCACCTTACGAGCAATCGTAGATTTGATTGACGTAGAAAATAATCCAGATGTAGGACATACGAATTATCAGTACGTAGCAGGTAAACAACGTTTATCAATGTTGCGTAAAGATGTCTATGGTAATTATGAAGTTCCACATTTATATTCTATCGTAAAGCGAAACGTTGAAATCGGTTTGTACACTCCGGAATTATTAGAGTGGTATACCGAAGACGATTGGAATCGTATGAACGATATGCTCGACCATGAGAAGGATGAACAATATGGATATGCGGCAATTGAGCAGTTGATTGAAAAATATCTAGTACGTAATCGTGCAACAAAAGAAATTTATGAAACACCACAAATTAGATATATTATCGCGGCGGCTACTGTCTTTCACAAAGAAGAGCCAAACAATGCAAGAATGCGTTACATAAAGGAATACTACAATGCGGCTAGTGATGGTTTGTTTACTTTGGCTACTCCTGTGCTTGCAGGGCTGGGTACTCCTACAAAGCAATTTTCATCCTGCGTTCTCATTCGCAGTGATGATGATCTCGATAGTATCTTTGCTTCGGGCGAGATGATGGCCAAGTATGCCAGTAAACGTGCGGGGATTGGATTGGAAATCGGTCGACTACGCCCATTGGGCTCCCCAATTCGCGGTGGCGAAATCATGCATACTGGTATGATACCATTCCTCAAAAAGTGGTTTGGTGATTTACGTAGTTGTTCACAAGGAGGCATTCGAAATGCAAGTGCTACAGTCTTTTATCCCATTTGGCATCATCAGTTTGATGATCTTATTGTACTTAAGAACAATCAAGGAACTGAAGAGACGCGAGTAAGGCACATGGACTATGGAGTTGTACTTTCTAAATTCTTTTGGCGCCGCTTTAAGAATAAGGAAATGATTACATTCTTCGATCCTAATGAAGTGCCCGACTTATATGAAGCATTTTATAAGAACACAGCATTGTTTGAAGAGCTTTATGTTAAGTATGAAAAGCGTAAAGACTTACGCAAGAAAACAATGAGTGCTGAAGAAGTATTTAAAAGCGGTATTCTAAAAGAACGTACTGACACTGGTCGTATCTATCTAGTGTTTATCGACAATGTACAAAACCAAGGACCATTCGATCCTGAGTTCCATACAATTTACCAGAGTAATCTTTGCTGTGAGATCCTATTACCTACTAAATCTTTTAAACGTCTTGATGACGTGGATGGTCGAATTGCTTTGTGTACTCTTGGTAGTATCAACTGGGGAGCTTTCCGTAATCCAGAAGACATGCGTCGTGCTTGTCGTATTCTACAACGCAGTCTATGTAACATTTTAGACTATCAAGACTTTTTATCAATTCAGAGTAAATTAAGTAACGATGAGATACAGCCATTGGGAATTGGTGTTACTAACCTTGCCTACTGGCATGCCAAACGTGGATTGAAGTATGGAGAGAAAGATGCTCTACAAGATGTTAAAAGTTGGATGGAGCATCAAGCCTATTACTTGACAGAAGCCACTGTTGAGTTGGCTAAAGAACGTGGTGCTTGTACACACAGTGATAAAACACGTTATGGTCAAGGCATATTCCCTTGGGAATTACGAGCAGAGGGTGCTAATGAACTAGCAAATTTTACTCCAGAACTTGATTGGGAAACCCTACGAGTTAATATGAAACAGTATGGTGTTCGCAATGCAACCTTAATGGCCATTGCCCCAGTCGAAAGCAGTAGTGTTGTTATAAACAGCACTAATGGAATTGAGTTACCCATGAGTTTGATCAGTACTAAAGAATCAAAAGCAGGATCGTTTACACAAGTGGTTCCTGAATATCATAAACTTAAAAACAAGTATCAAATGATGTGGGAACAAAAAGATTGTGATGGCTATTTGAAGACAGCGGCTGTACTAGCGGCCTATGTTGATCAGGCTATTTCTGTGAATACTTTTTATAACCCCAAACATTTTGCGGATCGTAAAGTTCCAACTACATTGATTGCCAAGAACTTGATGCAAGCACACATGTGGGGCCTAAAAACTTTTTATTATAGCCTTATAAATAAAGCAGGTAGTAAAGCAGATGATGAGATTGCTCCAGTCATGCCACTTGAACAAATCAATTTTGATGACGAAGAAGATTGCGAGGCATGTAAGTTATAATGTTAGAAACAATCTGTAACGTATTACAAGAAGCCTATAAACGAAACTGGATTACCAGTCGCGATGGTAATGTAAGCATACGACATCACGGTCGTGACCATTTTTATATCACCCCAAGTGGTGTGCGTAAGCAAACACTACAACCAGACCAATTTAAGAAAATACAAATTGGCAAGTGGGATAACGGCTTTGGTTCAAACAGCTACAATTGGCAAGAGATTGAATACACTGATATCAGCTCGGCTCTCAAACCTAGTGGAGAAATTCCTCTACACTTTGGTCTACAAAAAGAAATGGGACAACATAGTAATAATGTTAGAGTTATTGTTCATGTGCATCCTACCTACTGTATTGCCGCAATGCACGCCGGGATCGATCTTAGTACTATTAGCGATGCATTTCCAGAACTTAGTCGTTATACTAAGGTAGCACCTAATGTACCTGATGTTCCTCCTATCAGTCAAGAACTTGCTGATCAATGTTTTGACAAATTAGGGTTAGATGGACAAGGCAATATAAAATATGATATCGTAGGGATTAAAGGTCATGGAGTAGTTGCTATTGATACTAGCCCATGGCGTGCCTACGAGCATATTGAACGATTAGAACATATTTGCAAGATAGTGCTTGCATCAGGGAAATATCAATGAGCAAAGAACAATATAATTTAAAAACAAAAACAGACTATTTGAGTCGTAAAATGTTTCTGGATCCAGCAGGCCCAGTTACTATTCAACGATTCGAAGAAGTTAAATACAAGAAGATTGCAGACTTTGAAGCGACAGCCCGAGGCTTCTTCTGGCAACCTGAAGAGATTAGTCTTACCAAAGACGCAAATGACTTTAAGGACGCAAGCGATGCAGTTAAACATATCTTTACCTCAAATCTATTACGCCAAACAGCACTTGATAGTCTTCAAGGTCGAGGGCCCACACAAGTTTTTACTCCAGTGTGTTCCTTGCCCGAAGTTGAAGCTCTCATGTACAACTGGGGTTTCTTTGAAACCAACATCCACAGCAAGAGCTACAGTCACATAATCCGTAACATCTATAATGTGCCCAAAGATGTGTTCAACACTATCCATGATACAGAAGAGATTGTAAGCATGGCATCCAGTGTAGGCAACTACTATGATGCTCTACACGTTATCAACTGCCGTAAAGAATCCGGAGAAAAGATCAATGAACAAACACATATCAAGGCCATTTGGTTGGCTCTTAATGCTAGTTACGCCCTCGAAGCCTTCCGATTCATGGTGTCATTTGCTACTTCTCTCGCTATGGTAGAAAACAAGATATTTATTGGTAACGGCAACATTATCAGTTTGATTCTACAGGACGAATTGCTACACAAAGGTTGGACAGCCTATTTGATCAATCAAGTGGTCAAAGAAGATTCAAGATTTGCTGAAGCTAAACTGGAATGTGAAGCTGAAGTTTATAACTTATACCTGGACGTTATACGTGAAGAAAAA
>Ga0208250_1000049_pt1 | contig 45680 bp, 59 predicted proteins | sample CryBogCBE18Aug09_FD_184557 | JGI IMG/M metagenome (GOLD analysis project Ga0208250, IMG submission 184557) | Freshwater microbial communities from Crystal Bog, Wisconsin, USA - CBE18Aug09 (SPAdes) (version 2) | ecosystem: Environmental > Aquatic > Freshwater > Lake | place: Crystal Bog... | reverse complement strand
CCATGTTTGCGGCTAGCAATGCCTTGGTGATAGCTGGGCTAAAACCAGACACTAGTGCGGCACCTGACTTGTCTGCCTTAACAGGAACGTTATCGCTAGCGTTCAAGTTCCAGAAAACAACTTGTGGTACTGCATAGCCTGCGGCCTTGAACTTACGTTCAATCATCTCCATTGCTGAAGAGTCATGCTTTACGCATTGATTGAACTGCATGTCACTTAGGATCAATACCATTTCTGGCATTTCACTTGCTGGCACTTCATTCTTAACAGCAACATCTAGGATCTTGCTGAAAGCCGCATGTAGGTTAGTACTCATGCTCCAATCGGACTTAACCATTTGGGCCATCTTTTGAACTACGTTACCCTTTAGGGTCATTAGTTCTGGCTTGTCACTGAAAGTTAGGAACGTGTCCTTAAACTTACCTTGATTCTTTTCAGCCAAGTACAAACCTAGTGAAACTGCCACGTCCATGCAAGTCACCTTAGTGTTCTTGCCAGCTGGCGAGCTCATAGAGCCACTAACGTCTACCAAAGGCAGAATGTTAGCATCGCCTACATAGTTTGGCAAAGCCTCCCATTGTGCGATTACATGGTCAGTTTCTGTCTTGTCGATAGTGCGGTAGTTACCAACACCCTTCAAGACATCGTAAGGGAAAATTGCCGAAGCATTTACCTTAACAGTTGGGTCACCCTTAACCAAACTTGCAACATACTCGGCGAACTTTGTAGTGTTACGATTGAATGCCTTCTTGTAACGGCTAGCCGCTACAGATGGAACATGGCTAAAGTTGATGTTGTCCCAGTCCTTGGCACACATTTGTGTTTCAACGACATTAGTAAGTGCCACAAGGCTCTTACGGTAGAACTTTGGGCTCATACCGAAGAACTCACGAACTTCTCGTGCCACTTCACCCTTACGTGGAGTCCACTTAGCGGCTAGGCCATTCTTCTCACGAAGAGCGTCGCCCAGCATTGTATAAGCGGCGGACTTCAAATCCTTGTCAGTAAAGACAAAGATGTCGTCCCAACGACCCAATTCTGGAACTCGCTTCAAAAGAGCCAATGCGGCATCCTTATCAGTCTTTTCCAAGTGCTTTAGGATAGAACGGAATAGTTCACGTTCACCTGCGCCACTACGAGCATCACGTGCCCATAGTGCGATACGAAGTGCTAGTTCGCGATCAGCCACATAAGCGGCTGTAAATGCAGGAATGATGTCCTTGCCACGGCTAGCACCGATATTATAAAACAAGTCTACTACAGCATTTGCTGAGGACTTACGTGCCTTCATACCATTAGCGGTACGGGCTTCTTGATTAGCTACTGCTTCTACGAATGTTGACATTTTGTGTCCTTTCAGGTTAATGCCCTTTTGGGGCGGTTTTATAAATTGAAATGCTGAACTTAACCTTATTAAATTCAAACAGGATAGTTTTCTACTTTTTGTTTTAAGTGAGAAATCGAAACTCACCGGGTCGAAGTGCTCCGAAGAGCGGTCCGACCTTCATAGTATGAAAATTGCTGAACCTATCCTAAAACTTGGAGCACCGGGTAAGATTTGAACTTACGGTTTTACTGCTTTGCAGGCAGTTGCATTGGGCCGCTCTGCCACCGGTGCATTGTTCCTTAGTATGTGTCTATTGTACAACAAACATTACATACTGTCATTACATTTTGACAAAACTGACAAAATATATTTTGGTACCCCCGCTAGGATTCGAACCTAGAACGCTCGCTAATCTGGCGACGATGCTGTGTATAAAACAGGTGTTTTACCGTTAAACTACAGGGGTGTTAATATGGTACCCTACCCCTGATTCGAACAGGGAGAACTTCTCCTTTTGAGAGAGATGACTTTACCAATTTGTCCAGTAGGGCGAAGGAGAGTGGAGCAGGATATCGGGTTCGAACCGATGACATTCTCGTTGGCAACGAGACATTCTACCACTGAATTAATCCTGCATAAAGATATTAGTAAAAGATTCACAGAGTTTTGGTTTAGCGTTAGCAAGGCGACCCAGATTTTTCAGATCTGCTCTTTTAGTCTCGCCTAACATGGAATGCATGATACGACTGTAATGCCAATGCTGAAAACAATGCATTACTCTATCCGCCCATCAGTGTTGAAGTCTATAACTCCCCCCGTTGAACGCTTCCGGCATTCACCATAGTCCTTGCGGAACACTATTACACCTTAAATCTTTTACTAATACATTTACTTATAAAAATGTCAGATTGTTCACCGCACAACCTGACAAAGCGGGGGTCTGTTGAATTTGTAAGTTGTGCCACCATCGTTATTGGCACCATTCACCTATGTATATAAAGCCGGCTAGGACTCGGTACGTCACTTGGGATACTAGTCCAGTTTAGCAACCTGTTTGCTTCCGTCCTTCCGGGCGGCCGGGAGTTGAACCCGTTTACCTTCTACTACCTTGGCCCTTCGAAGAAGCCTTATTAGCGTGACATTCTCTTGCTGACACTTACAAAACTTGGTGCAACCTCCAGGAATCGAACCTGGTTCAACGGTGCTTCAAACCGCCGCTATGACCACATCAGCTAAAGTTGCATAATTGGTACCTCGTGACAGAATCGAACTGCCGTATCCGCCGTGTAAAAGCGGAGTTCTACCATTAAACTAACGAGGCGTATATTTGGGGTGTCATACCGGTATCGATCCGGTACTACCGCTTTCACAGAGCAGGGTGCAGGCCACTACACTAATGACACCATAGATTGGTACCCCTGGATGGAATCGAACCACCGTCCCCACGTTCGTAGCATGGTATCCTATCCGTTGAACGACAGGGGCATAATAAGCAGGATGCATTTTTACGGTTTTGATTAGAAGTCAAATGTATAAAAATTTGCTGTTAGCATCCTCAAACTTGGTGCTCCAGGAAGGACTCGAACCTCCATCGCCGGACTACAAAACCGGAATTCTAGCCTTTGAAATACTAGAGCATAAATTGGTCTCCATGGTAGGATTCGAACCTACGGCCTCCTGACTCCAGATCAAGCCGTCTACCAGATTGACATTACACAGAGATAAAATTGGTGGAGGCCGAGGAAATCGAATCCTTCTAGACAACATCCTTGCAAGGGATGTCCGTAGCCCACTACTGCCCCCAAATTGTTTGGCTCCATCTGTTGGATTCGAACCAACCTTCTCCGGTTAACAGCCGGGCATACTCGCCAAGAATATTAAGATGGAATAGATTTTGGTGGTAATGGAGGGAGTCGAACTCTCACTGGACACCGTATGAAGGTGTTGCACTACCATTATGCTACATTACCATATAAAAACACACTTAGTCTTTAATCCGAGACTCTGCATCCTGGCTCGGCTTCAATTTGACTATTACCTGGAGGCAAGTCAATGTGTTTTTATATGGTAGGGGTGTTCGGGAACGATCCGAATTTTACCGGTTAAAAGCCGGTTACTTCACCTTAAAGTTTCACCCCCGTATTGGTCCACGCTCTGAGAATCGAACTCAGTTCCTCCGGTTAAGAGCCGGTTACTTCGCCACTAAAGTTTAGCGTGGTTGGTCGTAATTAAATTGATTTAATGTGCCAACCAGGACCAATACGGGGTCAAGGTTGACACTAACGTTTAGCACGTTTCATGTCATTCTCCATTTAAAATAAACTTGGCGCCGTGGACGGGAATCGAACCCGCCTAAGTCTCATCGACAGTGAGGTGCCCTACCCAGAGAGCTACCACGGCATATTAAATTGCGACCAAAGGACTCGAACCTTTGCGGGAAACTAGTATACACCAGCATTGCCGGCTACCCCTCCATTATCGCAAACTGGTATTGCGTACGGGAATCGAACCCGCCTAGATAGGTTGAAAGCCTATTGACCTAGCCCAGAAGTCTAACGCAATATAATTTGGCAGGGGATATCAGATTCGAACTGATGATGACGATTTCAAAGACCGTTGCCTTAGGCCAACTAGGCGAATCCCCAACAGAAATAAACAGGATAGCATCTTTTTTCATCCAATTGAAAGTTGATTTAAATTTGCTGTTGCTATCCTAAACTGGTACCCACGAAAGGAATCGAACCTTAGATCTACCGGTTATCAGCCGGTTGCTTGACCATTAAGCTACATGGGTAAAAAAGATAGTCTACCGTGGACGTGTGACCTCAGACATAGACTTTGAAAGTGGTCGGAGTACAAGGATTCGAACCTTGGACCTCCTGGTCCCAAACCAGGCGCACTACCAGGCTGTGCTACACTCCGAAAGATTATGGCGGCTCCAAGGGGAATCGAACCCCTATTAATGGCGTGACAAGCCACCGTACTAACCATTATACTATGAAGCCAAATTTTGGTGGAGGAAGTAAGATTCGAACCTACTCATCCTTAGGAAACAGATTTACAGTCTGCCGCGCCTCTCCAACTGCGCCGTTCCTCCATGTGTTAATTGTAACACTCTCCTTTGACTATGTCAACAGCTTTCAGGGCTGTTAGGAAAGTGTGTATTAAAAAGTTCTTTAATATATTTTTACAAATTAAAGAACACTTTAATACGCTACCATTTTACAATTCTAGTTATCGCCTAGAACTTACCATCCGGTAGGCCGCCCACATTAAGCCGATGTTTTAAGTGCCAGCAGGGTCGCGTTCCCTATACACACTTTTTCGAAAGTCTAAAAACAAAAAACCCCAGGGTTTTTAATCCTAGGGTCCTTAAAGTTTTGGAAATTTGTTAGTTGTTACTAACCATCCCAGCCCTCCGTGGACCCTAAAATCTCTGGTAAACGATCATTTGATAGACTGACTGTACTATTAATCGTTAGCCAATAAGAGGGCATAAAGCCTTCCGCCTGGGCTATCGAATGTTTAATACATTGTCTATTGAGTGATTGCATTTTTTGCTCTTGTTTACTTTCTGAAAATTTTGTTAGCGGAATTGCTAACATGTTCTTATTGTAGTGCCTCTTGGCACTGTTGTCAACTACTCTTTAAATCTTTTTGTTGTTTTTGGACAACAAACTTTTTTAACTAGTTCTTAACAACGATGATTCTATTGTATGTTTATTTAGTCTTTGTGTCAATACCATATATGAAATGTGGTATTTTTACAACGATTTAAAACAAAACAGTATAACCACCCATTGATCTCAATTCTGATACAAGCCGACGATGTGTCATTACACGTTCGTACTCCTGTGTCATTCTTATGAAAACATCTTCGTCGCTTTCATAATTTAGAGATATTTGTTTGATCCACTGTAGTAATTGTATTATCTTTTGTTTCATCAGTCAACCTCTAGTAAGTCTTTAACTTTCTTTGGCAGTACAGGATGTTTCATTCTCTCTGGATGCCAAACGATACCGTAGATTGGCTTTGACGTATGTTCAAAGGCTTCGGTGTTACCGTCTATGTCTGTAGCAGTAGTTATCATATCAGCACCCATGGTCTTAATGAACTGGCTGTGATAGCTGTTTACAGTATGTGTACTGCCTTCCATGTTTATTAAGTGTGATGTATCTGTATGATCATCAATGTAACCGTTTACTCCTCCGGTCAGATCATTCACAGTAAAAGCGCCGTGGCAAACGCCAACGATAGGTTTGCCCAATTTAAGTGCATGAGCAAATAATAAATCTTCGGTAGTATGTCTTGCAATACTATCGGGTCCTCCTGTAAGGACTAGGCAATCAAATTCTATACTTTCATCGATTGCGCCAATATTGGCAACAGGTATAAGTGTATGTTTATGTAACAGTTCATACCAACTGCGTTCTAGTGCGTCAAATAAAAAGTTATTGGGAGGGATGCGAACATCCCTCTGACTCATTAAAATCCGCATAAAGTCCTATTAGGCTACAGCTTCCTTGCCATTGAACGCAACACATAGGTTACGATGTGGCTCGCCATATGCTTCTAGCATAATTTGTTGAACTTCTGGACTAGCTGTCTTGAAGTCGCCTAAACTTGTGCATGAACACTCGAATAGATCCCAAATCATTTCTTTAACATAAGATAGGCACTCTTGCTGTGCTTCTTCTGTTGTGCATAGTTTTTCTAACATCATACGGCCAATATTGCTGTGGAACTTTTCGTCACGTGCAACACGGTCATAACGCTTTTGAATGAACTCATCGCCAGCACAATCAGCCATTGTAGCCCAAACATGGCTAGCACGACCTTCAGCCATATACTGATACAAGTGCATCATGATTGGATTGTTTTGTGCTTCGTATTTCTGGATCAAGCTAGCACCCATACGAACGTCAACTTTACCATATGATTTCCAAATTTCTTCTAGATCTGGCTTTTCACCTGTCAAATGTTCTAGGATTTCGTATACAATACGGAAGTGTTCTGCTTCATCCCATGCTTGCTTTGATAGCAAACGGCAATCTTCTGGATCTGTCAAAGCTGGTAATTCGCTTACTTTTTTTGACAATTCAATCATATTCATACGCTCGTTGCTTAAACGAATATGAAAGAAATTTTCTAATTCTTTTTTGTCCTTACCGCGTTCTGCGAAGAACTGACGTGTTTGGATTTCAGCCACTTTGTGTAACGGCATGAATGAATCCCACAAATCGTCTAAAAATTCTTTTGCTGGCTTTGTCATGTTAATTCCTTAATTTTAATGAGTGAGTAAAGTACTCTTTTTTATTTATCCGTTTTTTTCAGGACCGTATCTACTAAAGGTTTCCACTGAATTTCACGATCTTTTACATATTTAGTATATGCTGTTTGAGTGCTTAATTCGGGTGTTTCTAGCATTAAGTTGTTTTCGTACATTGTACGCACATCCTCACTCTTTAAAGCTCTAGTAAATTCTGTATGGTACCAGTCTTGCACATCCTTGGGAGTGCCAGCAGGCAACATTAGCCCCCAAGTTCCGCTAATGTTAAATCCAGGAATCGCTTCACTTAAGAGTGGTACTTCTGGCATCTGCGATAATTTGTGATTACCAGACAATGCTATGATACGGATTTTATGATCCTTATAAAAAGCATTGGCAACTAGTACAGGTACAACTGCAAAACGCACACTTCCATTGACTACATCAGTTAGTGCCGCTACAGGACTTTGATGATCAACACGTACAATATGTTCCTTGTCTTCTTTCAAGTTTAATTTAACAGCCATTTCTTCGTAGACTAGTCTGGCGCCGCCTGTGGCCGCAATACTTACTTGTCTAGTTTGTATTGCTCTTGTAAAAAGTTTAACATTATCGATAGGATCGTTGATATTTGCAACTATAGCAAACGGACTGCTGGCCGCAAAAAACGGATAATCAAAACTGGCAGTAGTATATGTACGCCCTGGTCCTGGAACAGCAATTTTGTCCATTGCGGCTAGTCCTGGAATACTTACCATTGTAACACTATATCCATCTGCGGGCTTGTGACTAAGTTCTTCTGCTCCAACTACACCGCCAGCACCGCCTCTGTTAATAACAACAAATTTAGCACCTGTGTTTTCTTCTACCTGTTTGCTCAATGCACGAAACACTAGTTCGTTGACACTACCTGGTGCCCATGCAATTATAGCTTCGATAGGTTTAACTGGTTCCCATGCAAAGCATAGTGTTGGTACTAGTAATAGTACTGCTAATAACTTTTTCATTCTTGTACCTCTATAATTTCTCGTCCCCATTGGAACATGTTCCATACTCTATCATGTACATAATACATCAATGCATTGATAGTAAACTGACAAACAAAAATAACACTTGCTGTTTCGCCAGCACTTGCTCCTGATTTAGCAACAAAATATACAATCGCGGCAGTTGTCGATCCGCCGATTATTCTCCAACTTACAAGTCTTGCAATACTACGTTTACGCCAATCATTAAATTTTTTCTTCACTTTCGTCTCCATTCCGAATATATTCTATTTCCAGTGTCCCATCGTAGTTCTAAAATCTTGAATCCAAATAAGTCAGCTAATCTGATATGTTCCTCAAAGCTCCATGGATAAAATTCTATATATTTACATTCCTCTGTTCCATGATCTTTTAATCCTGGATTGCAACGCCAAAAGATACGTCCTTCGGGTCCTACTAAACTTGTTACCAATCCAACTTGCTGTTCAATATAATCTTTATCTCCAAAATTAATACTACCTAGACACAATGCTACATCATATGTCATGGTAAATTTTTTGCAATACTGTTCCAAGGTCAACTGATAGTCAGCTTCTGGAAAAGCAGGATCGATACCAATTACATTTGGTAAATGCTTTTTGAATTCGTTAGTACCACAGCCGATGTCTATAACAGTCTCTGATGATTTAATTTTATTCAATAAAGCCATGCCCGAGAACTCAGGCAAGTTCAAATTGTTGTATTGTGTGTTGCGCCACACTTTACCAAAGTAGTTGTTTAAATAATTTTGATCCATAATTTTTCGAGATAAAAAAACTGCGGGGTATTACGCCCGCAGTTGTTATTATACTACCTTTTTAGGCGTATGTATAGTTATACGCTTTTTCCATCATGTCACGTGCTTCTGGAACTGGCTTGGTGTTAATACAACTAATTTTATATAGTTTCTTACGCATTTGATCTGCCAATGCTAGTGCATGTGCTTGAGCTTCTGGAGTGTCAACTAACTTCTCTAGTTTCCACTGTCCAATATTACTGTGAAATCCTTCATCACGAGCAACCTTAGTATAACGATGGCTGATAAAATCATCTTCGATGGTTTCAGCCATTTGGTGCCAAACTGCTTCTGCACGACCTTCAGCGATTGTTTGATACAATGCTAGGGCGATCGGATCTTCGTGTGCATTGAATTCATCAATCAATGCGGCACCTTTACTAGTAATACGTGTTTCCCAGCTATCGATAGCCGCTTCTAGGTCAACTTCTTCACCTGAAATGTGTTCGATAACTTCTTTAACTAGACGATAGTGTAGTGCTTCGTCCAAAACTTGCTTGCTCAATAACTGTAGTTCGATAACATCTGTATCTTTTGGCATTTCTGAAATTGTTTTTGCAATTTCTACCATATTCATACGTTCATTAACCATACGTCCAGTAAAGTGATCAATTAGTTCTTCTTTGCTTGGTTTGCTTTCAAAGTATGCTTTAACTTGCATCGCACTGGCTTTGAAAAGGGTTTGATTGTTCTCAACTAATTCGTTGACGAACTGTTTTGCTGTTTTCATTTTTTAGGTCCTTAAATTGAAAAATTAAAGGCCGCTGGGGTAAGAGCTTACCGCTGGGGAATAACACATCCTGTGTTATAACTATTTATCTTATAATTGCAACACTTATATCTTCTTGAAAATAGTATTGATAATATTCGTCAGGAGGACGTTTTATTTGCAAAAAGTCGCATAATTCTCTGTTACTAGATGGAGTAAGAGTATCGTGTACATGTTGGGCAGTTACGATATTAAAATTTTGCTCTTCTATATGACTGGCCATGGTAGCTAGATCAACATAGTAATCATAGCAAGGATACTTGATATTAAAGTGCCCGCATTTAACCCACCAACCTAAACATGCATTGTCACCACGATAAACTAACACTACAGGGCAGTCGGGCCATGTAGTTCTTAAAAAATCTATGTGATTACTTAGTACATGGCTTTTAATAATGCGTGTGCCTGTTCCTGTAAATGGGCTATCGAATAATTGTTCAACAGCTTCTTTAGGCATGTCTTCTATGTTAGCAGGAATTTCAAATTCCATACCTGGATCAAAGTATGCACCCATGTGCATGACACCTGCGTGATGCTTATAAGTACGATCTTCTGTATAATCGCTACGATCTATATCTGGACTAAAATAAATGTTCTTAGCAACACTTGACCATTTACTGCCAGGAGCACCTACTACGAATATGTACTTCATTGTTTAATATCCTTTAGTACAGGATAAAATGTCTTGCGTAGACGTTCTCTGTAGACTTGTACACCTTGTGGAGTTAGTTCACGTTCGTCTATAGTAATTAAATTATCTTCACGCCATTTTTTATATTCATCGCTACGTACAATAGGAGCAAATGTTTTTGCGTACCAGTCTACAATTTCTTTAGGTGTGTTAGGCGGTAAAGTTAGTACCCATGCACCGTAAACATTGATACCGGGAGCGATATCATTAAGTAAGGGAACATCTGGTAATTGTGCTAGTTTGCGTTCGCCAGCAACACCAATAGCTTTTACTTTGCCTGCATCTATAAATGGTTTAGCAATAGCAACAGGAATCATCCCAAACTCCGTTCCAGACTTGCCATCATACTGTGCTACGCTTAACAATGTAGGATTAGGTCCATTGAACATAATGAACTGTACTTGACTTTTATCGCCTTTAGTTTTTGCCATTAGATATTCATAACCTGTACGATGTGCTCCGCCGCCGATTGCAAAATTAATAGGGCGAGTAGGTTTGTGTATTAACTGTGCAAACTCCTTAGGAGTGTTTATAGGACTTTTAGGACTTGCAATTAGGATTAAAGGACTTTTGCCTGTTGTTAGCACTTCGCTAAAGCTATCGTAATTGTATTTCTTTACTCCAGCTTCCCATACATCATTTGTAATCCATAAACTCATATGACTTAATACTGCTACAGTATAACCATCTGGTGCGGCTTCGTATAAAGTGTTGGCCGCAATAGCACTATCGGCACCTGGTTTGTTTTCAACAACAAACTTAGTTTTATCGCCTGTGCTTTCTAATATTTTTGCTAGTTCTCTAAAACTAATTTCGTTACCACTACCCGGGGCAGTTCCAATAATAACTTTGACAGGCTGTGTAGGTTCCCAAGCGAATGCCAATACAGGTACTAATAATAATATTGCTAGTAATTGTTTCATTTAAAATCCCTTACATATAAATTTGTGCCATCTTCTAGCATCATTACCCATTCGTGTTCTAGTATGTGATAATGACTAGTTTGTACAATCTTGTTCATAGGGTAATCATCCGATTTCATTAATTTTTGAAGCAGTAATTTAATTGCCCACTTGTGTGTTGTTTTATCTGCACTGAGATATTTTTTAGCGTAGCGACCAATACTCCATTTTTGAAAGTCTACAGTTTCGTAAAAATTAATCATACGGTCTGCAATATCTTTAGGCATATTACGCATACGATTAGTCTTGCCCATTTGCCACTTGCTGTTAAGTTCATTAAATGACAAAAATTCAGGAACTGTAACAATAGGTTCACCTGGAAAATTTGCTACAATACGTTCCATTACTTCTACTTGATCCTTGTTCAAGTAGTCTTTCCAATTCATTGTAAAGTGCTCGGGTTGTAGATTATGATATTGACCAAACAACTGGTCGCCTAAATATCCACTTACAATAAGTCCTTCATCAAATGTAGGATGCATAAGCGGAGTTGTTAGAGAATACTCTATACCTCTACCTTTAATATAAGTATCAAATACCGAACCTGATTCAACTATACTATTATAGTTACAAAATACTTTTAACTGCTTAGGGTCTGCAAATTCCATTAGACTAAACAATGCACCTGTACTGTCTAACCCGCCACTCCAACTTACACTTATTCTTTGTCCGTCAGCACGTTGAACGATTGCCTGTGCGGCTCCTAATGCTATATCGGTAAATGATTTATTATAGCTAGGATCATATTCTGGCAATGGTTCCCAGCCGCCCATCTTTAAATAGTGTGGCAATGTTCTGGTACGATCTTGAAACATGCCCATATTGCCCATGCTACAACGGCTACCTAACTCAGTCCAGTTTTCTAATTCGCATCGCTGATATAATTCTAACAACTCGTCAAAATTATCAGCCTTGTAAGGATCTAATTTTGGACTGTTAATAATTTCTTTAAGTCTATGTACTAATACATTTACTATCATAGTTCGGTCCTTATAAATGGACGCAAACGCCAATTTCCCAAATAGTCGGTAGTCAATATAGGTTCTTTTGAATTAATAAATTTTTCTTTGTTTGTTCTAACGTACTCTAAATCTTCTGGAGTATTTTGTATAATAGATTCTGGAACTAGTATTTCGTACCCTTCTGTAAATGGTACAAAGGCAAGAGGATCACTACTGTCGTACCAAAAAATGCTTTTGAGTATTCTGTAGTCTCGATTGAATTTAGGGCTGACAGGATAAAAAGGTATCTCCCATACCCAGCCTTTTAGAGTAGGTTCCATATCACTAATTATACTATCTTAGAAATTTTAGTCAAGAAAATGGCTACCGAAATAGCCTTATCTTTTAACCGTTCAACACCTTTGCTACACTATTCATTACAGCGGCAATGCGGCCAATGTCTCTCAACTGTTCAACAGTATAGCCTAACGCCTTCAATCCGTCGTAATGTGCTTTCACGCAAAACTCGCATTTCCCAACAATGCTTGCGGCAAGACTGAATGCTTCAAAGTTTGCCTTTGTAGTTCCACCATGACTAGCAATAGCGTTCATGCGTAACTGTGCTGGCAGACCTTTTAGTTGTTCATCATCGGCCATTTCAACATATGGATACCATACATTGTTTTGCGACATGATACTTGCGGCTGTCATTGCTGAGTCAGCAAACTTTGGTGCGTCTGCTAACATAACACTTAGTACTTTTCCGTTACCAGTTGCGGCAAGTGCGGCCACTGCACATCCCATGGCCACATCTGCATCCAATGTACTACGCAAAAGGACAGCGTCCAAGTTTAACTTGGTGTCCTTTGCATAGTCTGGCAACGCTTCTTTGATAGAATCGTTGAATGCCATATTATAGAGTCTCCCCGCCGATAGCACGGTTACAAGCACATAGTTCGCCAGTTTGCAATGCGTCCAAAATACGCAATGTTTCTTCTGGGCTACGGCCTACATCCAAGTTGTTGACAGTAACGTGTTGAATAACGTTATCTGGATCAACAATAAATGTTGCACGAAGTGCCGCACCTGCTGGAGCATAGAATACACCAAGTTGTTCAATCAAGCTCAACTCACCACGCTGTGTGTCTGCAAACTGTGTATGTGTGATCTTCTGTAGGTCTGGGTGTGCTTTTTGCCACGCTGTCTTGCAGAACTCATTGTCTGTTGAACCTGTTAGCAATACTGCATCACGGTCAGCAAAGTCACCTGCTAGTTTGTCGTAGGCTACAATCTCTGTAGGGCAAACGAATGTGAAGTCCTTTGGATAGTAAACGATTACTTTCCACTTGCCTTCAAAACTTTGATCGGTAATTGTAAAGTATGCGTCTTCTGGTTGTCCTGGCTTAACACCAGTAATTGCGAAAGCTTCTAATTTATTTCCAACTGTTTTCATATCATTCTCCTTGTGTGTGTTTGAAAACTAATAACTCAGTGTTTGTACTGATATGTTATTGTAATAGTATTTAACAATAAGATCAAGCATTTTAATTGATTTTTTCAATAATTATTTCAATGACCGTTATTAAAAAAATCAATAATGATTATGATATTTTTGGTTCTTCTTTATGTTCTGCCAAATCTTCTCGAGTAACATACATTGGATGATCCATGATACGCATCCACTTGATTGGTTTCCAATATTTGGAAAGAAGATTATTGATGATTACTACGCCAATAAAAATTACGATAAACCCTAAGGTTGTTAAAATACTGCCAGCTAAAAATACTGCCGCTTGATCCATGTCCATTTTAATACTCTCTTAATAAAAAAGGGCCCGTAGGCCCTTATACTGTCTAATCAAAGATTAGAATGAATGTGCATAACCTACACGAGTAATACCAGCTTGTGTATCACCACGCATACGATCATAACCTACATACACGTTGTCTGCCTTGGTAATGTTGTAACCAAGAGCGGCACGCCATGTACGTGTTTCCCACTGATTTGCATCTTGATCAAACGGAGCACGATAACGCCATGCTACTGTTGCTGTTACACCTGTCGATGCAACTGGAATATTCACACCTGGCTCAATAGAGTAGTATGAATAATTTGTAGTTGTTGTATAACGCTCACCTAGACCTACACGAACATATGGTGTAGCTAGACCCATAACATTATACTGACCTGTAACACCTGCTTCTAGTTGTGAACTAGAAAGTCCTGTTTCAGTGTTGTCAGTCTTACCAACAACTGTCAAAGTTTTAACATCAACTGCAAAGTTATCGTTAACTGCTTGCTTAACGCTTAACTGATAGTTGTCTGATTTTGGGCCATTGTTTTTACCCAATTGGTCTTGAAATTCAACACCAACTTCAACAGCACTTGCTGTTACTGCCACTAGGGCTAAAAGAGTTGCTAATGCAATTTTCTTCATTTGTTTTACTTCCTTTTTATTAATAAAAATGACATGTTGTCATGTCTCTATTATATATCCGTATTAGTACAAAGAGCAATAGAAAATGGCTACTTTCGTAGCCATTTTGGTTAAGTTGGGTGACAAGGACTTTCCTTCCTCGCGAGAGCAGTTTCTTAGGCTGCGATTGCAAATTCTGCATCATTAGCAGTAGCTAATGTTACAGGAACTTGGAAATACTCGAATGTATTTGCTTTTGCATTTACTTTATTTGTATTTTACGTGACCCCACGTGTTGACCTTTATCCTATCTCACCCTGTCGAAACCATGGCAGGCCCATCAAAAGAAAACTCAGATCCTTTCACGGTTGGCTCCATTACTGGTTAGCCGCAGTATGCATCCTGCCGAATTTTCTTTTGGTGGACCTGGCGGGAGTCGAACCCACGTCCAGAATGCCTTACTTTAAGGCTGTTACAACAATTCTTTACTTACGTTTCTTTTTGGTTGCACGTCGAGCGGCACGATCATGTGCATTACCACGTCGCATAACCATAATTATTTACTCTTACGTTTTGTGGCTCGCATTGCGGCTTCACGAATACGTTTTTTTGCGATTGGGCGTGTCATATTGAACTCCTTGTGTTAAAATTTAATTATACTATCTTTTGTGAATAAGTCAATCTATTTTGGATTAACTCATAGCTTCCTGTGTAATCAAGTGAGCACCAACGTTAGCTGTCGACCCACTAGTATTGGTAATTGCAATAGTTAAAGTATCAACTTGATTACCACGGACACTGTTGTACATGGCAAAGAAGAAAGACAAGTCAATCTGTTGTAGACCCGAACCACCTGCTGGCGATACAAACGCAAACACAACTTCACCGCCGTTAGCATTAGTACCTGGCTGTACAGCTGGAGTAAGTGCGGTCATACTAGTAGCAGTTGTATCACGTTCGGCAAACGAATAAGCACTACCTAACTGGTTCAAAGGTGTCCATGCTGGATTAGTCAATGTTGCGGTGTTGCTTATTGATCCTGCAATTAATTCTACCACGCACTTTTGGTCAGCTGTAATAAACATAGTCTTAGGCAATAACTGTCCACGGTTGGCTAGTCCAACGATGTAGCCTTGTACAAATGTATATGTACTTGCTGTAACGTTAGCAGTTAATGGTAAACTGATTGCGATATAACTGTTGGTAACAACGCTGGATACAACTGTACCTGCCTGTACGCCAACACCGGTTACACTCTGTCCTGCAAAAATACCAGAAGTATTTGCAATCTGGATAATTTGGCTACCTGTAGCACCAACGGTATAACCATTAACTGTTGATACGCTTGAACCGTTATAACTGATTGAACCACCGCTAGCTGAAGCTGATGCTGTTACAGCTGAAGTAGCTGGTGATGCTAATGTAGTTCCGCTTGGAGCCGCACCAATTACATAGTCTGCCATATAAAGCGTAGCTGTACTATTTGTTGTAATACGAGCTATTTGTCCAAAACCATTTGAACCTAATCCTGGGAAGTAAATTGCACGACCTTGGAATTGGTTAATTGATAATACTGCTGTCAGTGTACCGCTAACTGCACCTGTTACAAGTGTGTCAACTTGAATAGTAAAGTTTGGACTTGTACCTGATATTGTTAGAATCTTTGAACCAACTCCGATACCCGTTCCACTTACTGTATCGCCTACTGCAAATACACCAGTTTGTGTACCACTAGTAGTTAGTGTATATGGGTTGGTATACCATGTAAATGTTTGATTGCTAGTACCTGCTGTTGTTGTTACTACTGTTGTACCGCCTTGTGTTGTTACTAGTGTAAAACTATTTGATGTAGCTTGTGCTACACTAAGTGGAGCAACATAATAAGTACCTGCCGCGATATAAGTTGCAGTACCACCTGATATAGTAACAGGAGTTCCAGTTGGTAATGGGTTCGCAGTAGCAGTACCATAAGTTATTACCCCACCTACTGCTACAGTAATTGTACCACCTAGCGTTGTAGTTGTAGTAGCAACTGCTGTATTGTTAACAGTATTGCTTAAACCCAATGTTAGTACGTTTGCGTAAATCGGTGTTGATGTAATAGCTATGATGTGATTTTGACTTACTTGATATGTACCAACACCGCCTGGCGTGTAAAAACTAATTGCGGTTGTGCTTAGTGCGGCTGTTGTCGCAACTGGCAAACCAAATTTATCAACCAAGTTAACTGTTGTGCTAGTTGTGTAATTGCTTGGTACAAATGTTCCTGCTGGAATACCTGCGGCTGTAATTAATTGTCCTGCTACAATACCTGTACTAGCTGATACTGTAATACTTGTGGCGCCCAGTGTAGCTGTTGCAGTTAATCCACTAGTTGCACTTGAACCAGTTGATGTTAATTGTGAAACAACAAAAGTCCCCCATAGGACACCAGTACCTTGTAGTTGTTGTCCTGTTACAATTGATCCACTATTCACGGTTGTAACTGTCATCGTAGTGCCTACGATATTAGCCGCTACGTTGCCTGCTGTATTGGTTGCTGATGTAATAGCACCACCATTACTTAAACCATTAATGTTTCCGTATTCTTGTGTTCCCATAGGACGACTACGAATACTCAATAATGGAAAACGTGTAGTACCTGTTGGAATAGCACGAGTTGGTGCATTTAATGGCATACCATAAGAGTACGTAAATCCACGCTGATCGTTTTGTCCACCTTCAATAATAACTGACACACCATAATGGTACATGTCGTTAGTACCAGCTGTGTTGGTTGTATTGCGTTGTTCGTAACGAACCGGTAAGTTACCAGTACGTGCCCACGGTGCCAATTGTCCGCCACCTGTTAATGGGTTAGCATAGTTACCCCATCCAATTTGGTGAGCAATGATTGGTTCACCGTTGACCCAGAATCCCCAACGTGTTGCACCAGCACCGTACCATCCGTATTCTAACCAGAACATCTGAATACGTGTAAAATCGATAGTAGCCAATGTAGCACGGTCGCCGTTCCATTGATCTAAACCTACACGAGTTTCTTGTATCACACCGTTTACGTCTGTACGCACTACAGCATAGATACCAAATGGATTATCTGGAGTCACTACGCTTTGTTCAAAAAATACACCGTTGGAATCGTCAAAGAATCCCACACGTTGTACGTTACCTGATAATGCTGTACCTAAGTTACAACCCGTAGCCATAAACATAGTCTTACCTGGTTGGTAGCGATGATATGGACGACTTTGACGAATTGTCATATCTCCTGGACTTGAACCTAAACGCATACGTACACCGCCACTTGATGGAACTTGTTGTACGCTAGTCAATCCGCTGACGTTGTTGGTAAAAACTTCCCAACGCATTGGCTGTGTGCCGTATTCAAAGTCAGCTTCATAAATGTTTTGATGCATTGTGACTTTTAAACGCCCTAGTACATCACGTACACGTGGGGGCATTGCACTGCCGAATCTGTCGCTATTATTGGTATATGCCATGGAATTGCTCTCTTAAAATAAGTATCTTTGTATTTAGCTTGTATTATGTAAGTTTTCTAAAGTGCTCGTTATCCTTTTTTGCAAGATACACATTTTCAGGTATTATGTCAAAGGATATAGTAATTCTAGAAATAGTTGTTTCATTTTTGGCAGTTTTATGGTTAACCCAACTAGGAAAAAATAAACATTCTCCATCGATGTTGTCGATACCCACTATATCTCTCTGCGCCTTAGGCCCGCCGCCTAGTGTAAAAGAGCTTTTAAAATAAGTTTGTGTATTATTTGTGCGTATGGGTATATTTCCGCTGACATGCGGGTACGGACCTGGTTTGATATCAGTATTACTAACCGCATCAAAATGAGTATGCCATGTTATTTCATGCTGAAATCTTAATTCATTAGCCCACATACGTATATACGATCCAGCTGTTTCAAAACCCATGGCAGACATATAGTTTTTGTATTCTTCTGCAACGAAATCTTTCAAATATCTTATTTCTTCATAATCTAAATCTAAAAAATTATAACTGCCGTATCTTCCAGTGAGCCAAACTGGACTTTTAATAAAATCTGGCTGTTTTGAAATTTCTAAAATGAAGTCTTTTTCTTTTAAAACAATTTCAGCTAGAGCTGTATGAACTCCAGGCTTCATCATGGCTGTATAGAAACACACATCTACCGATGGTATTAAGGGAGGCTGTCCTGGAAAATTAATAGTTAACAGTTTCGTCATCTTGTATTTACGCCTGCTATTATAAATACTACTATAATCCGGGAGCGAATCAAATGGCTTTAATAGACTCAATTTTAAATTTAGTTACTAAACAACCAAAAGACCCAAACGCAGTAAAACCACCAATAGGTAGTCGTAGTGAGCGTGAGGCAAAAATCAAAGACAAGGCAGGTATGGTTATCAGTATATTTGCCCTGATACTAGCTGTCAACAGTTGGTACGGCGGTAAGTTAAGCAGTTTAACACTTAATAACACTATTGCGGCCAACGATGTTTGGAGTTTTTACGAAGCTAAAAGCATCAAACAAATGCTAGCTGAACAATCATTAGATGATGCTATTGTTCGTAAAGACACAGCTAAGATCGAAAAACTAGAAGCTAAGATTGCACGTTACGAAAGTGAACCTGCAACTGGTGAAGGTAAAAAAGAACTAATGGCCAAGGCCAAAAAATTAGAAGCTGAACGTGATCAAGCTAAAAAGCAAAGCCCATGGATTGGTTATGCCAGTACACTTTATCAGTTGAGTATTGTTGTATTATCAGCAAGTATATTAGCAGTAAGTATGTCTATGTTCTGGGGTAGTTTCTTTGTCGCAGGATTAGGATTACTGTTGTCAGCACAAGGTGTATTCCTCTGGTTCTAAGGAGCCAGTGGTGTGGATCCGTTAACACTCTTTGCCCTTGCCAACGGAGCCGTATCTGCGGTTAAAGCAGGGTGTAAACTATACAAGGACATCAAAAGCGCCGCAGGCGATATTAAAGACGTCCTTAAAGATTTAGATAATCAATTTAGCAGTCGACATAAAGACGCTCCTCCTACCGTTGAACAACGTAATCAATACGTACAAGAACGCAATCGTGTAGTCGAATTAAACAAAAAAGCCAATGCCGAAGAGCATACTGGAATTTATCAAGAAATTGGCGACAAACTAGGTGAATATTACGATAACATGTACAAATGCATGGCTATCTTTGCCGAAGAAGAACGCCGTGCTAAAACTGAAATTTACAAAGGTGATGCCAGTCTAGGCAAACGTGCTCTACAGCGTGTTCTAATGCGTAAACAATTAGAGCAAATGAGTACAGAACTACGTGAGCTAATGGTTTATCAAAGTCCTCCTGAACTAGGTGCATTGTACACCGAAGTCGAAACAATGATGAAACAAATGGGTGAAGACCAAAAGGTTCTTATTGCTCGTCAGATGCAGGCTCAGGCTAGACAAGAAGCACGTAAAGCGGCACGTATGAAACGTCTTACTGAAGAAGCAATAATTGGAGTTATCATACTCATACTATTATTGTCTATCATGTTTATGATGATGTGGGTAGCTTGGGACCGACAACAAAAATATCCTCAATATGGAAATGGTATCATTCCAATTAATCCTAATCATAAAGAAGAAAAATACATTTACATAGGTAGGTAAATAAAGTATCACCTTAGGACCGGTACTCGTTACCGTGGTGTAGGAGGCTCCTGCCTTGGAACAAGCGATTCGCTACCGCGACTTTCTAAAGTGGCACTTGTAATTTCAACGTAATCTTAATCTGCTACTATTATGTATAAATACATGAAATTAAGTAGCGAGAGCCGAATGTCAAAAAAAGTCCTATTCCTTTTAAAACGTAGAGAAGATTATCACGCCATTGTACATGCTGAGGTTGGCCTCAGCACAGGTCTATATAATAGTGCAAAATTTATGCACGACATGTTAGAAGAAAATAAAATAGCAAGTGTATTAGAAGTTGCTATAGATAATAATTGTATAGATAGATTAGTTACAAAACATCAACCAACACATGTGATTATTGAAGCGTTATGGGTAGTGCCTACTAAGTTTGCAGTTCTATGTAAACTACATCCTAATGTAAAATGGATTATTCGTCTACACAGCGAAATGCCATTTATGGCAGGCGAAGGTATGGCTATGGATTGGATTGGCGATTATAGCGGATTTAAAAATCTTATTATTGGTGTAAATGCTCCACGTATGATGCGTGAGACAGCTATGTATTTGCAACACAGAAACAGTTGGACTGACGAACAAACTGCTGAAAAAGTAATTTATCTCCCCAATTTCTATCCGCAAGAATACAAACCCTACAATAAAATTGATAAAAAAAGCGATACTATAGATATTGGGTGCTTTGGTGCTATCCGTCCATTAAAAAATCATTTGCTACAGGCATTTGCCGCGATTGATTTTGCTAATCAAATTGGCAAAAAATTACGTTTTCACGTAAATGCAGGACGTATTGAAATGCAAGGACAACCAGCTATCAATAATCTTAAAGGATTATTTGAACAAATTAGCGGGCACGGTCATCAATTAATTAACCATCAGTGGCGTCCTAGAGAACAATTCCTAGAGTTGTGTGCAGAAATGGACATAGGTATGCAATGCAATTTTAGTGAAACATTTAATATTGTTAGTGCAGATTTGATTAGCCAAGGAGTTCCTATTGTCGGAACAGCTGATGAAATTCCATGGGCTGTACCTGCTTTCTGTGCAGATCCTAACGACAGCGTAGATATAGTTAAAACATTAAAAACTACTTATAGTGCTCCTTGGATTAATGTTAAATCCAATCAATGGAACTTAACTCGTTATACTAACCAAACTGCTAAAATTTGGACTAAATACTTCAGTTAAGGAGACATTCATGTCAAAACATAAAGTTAAAACACATAATTGGAATAACGGGATTTTAGAAACTCTCGATCATTTCTTTGATGATTTACGTTCTGCTAATTTATTTGCCAACAACATCGAAGCTCATACAGTAAAAGTATACGATCCAGATGGCAATTTATTAACTTCAAAATCATCTGCTTCAGCTTCTGCCACTTACGCTTAATAGTATTATGAACAAGTATAAGGCAGTTATTCTCACATGGTTGCAAAATAGAGAAAGCAACCATGAAATTGCTTGGAGATTTTTTGAAGCTGAAACACCAGAAGCTGTTATTGCATTGGTTCGCGGAGACGAATTCCCCAACGCACATTTAATTCGTGTATTTGCAGAAGAAGATACCGAACATACTACAGAACTAGCGAGAGACGAGAATAATTTTTTAACACCGTTTAAATCTTAATGAATTTAGTATTTTATACATTGATAGTCACGCATATCACTATAGTATGCGTGACTTTATTTTTGCATCGTGGACAAGCACACAAAGGAATCATATTCCACCCAATCCTCGGACACTTCATGCGTTTTTGGCTATGGCTAACAACTGGCATGGTTACCAAGCAATGGGTAGCTATACATCGTAAACATCATGCGTTTAGTGATAAAGAAGGTGATCCACATAGTCCACACGTATATGGAATCAAACGTGTCTTTTTTAAGGGTGCAGGCTTATATCACCTGGCCAGTAAAGACACAGACATGGTTAACAAGTTTGGTGTTGGTACTCCAGACGATTGGATGGAGCGTAACATTTATACACCCCATAGCCGCCTTGGTATTCTTTTAATGCTGGTCATAGACTGCCTGTTCTTTGGACCATGGGGTTTTATAGTGTGGGGTGTACAAATGATATGGGTTCCATTTCATGCCGCAGGTGTTATTAACGGATTAGCTCATTGGTATGGTTACAAAAATGGTCCAACTAAAGATAAATCACGTAATCTTATACCTTGGGGTGTATGGATTGGTGGAGAAGAGCTACACTCAAATCACCACGAAGAACCTGCTAATGTTAAACTAAGTCGTAAGTGGTTTGAGTTTGACATTGGTTATTTTTATCTTCGCGTATTTTCCATCTTGGGACTTGCCCGTATCGTTCAGAGGTAGGATTACATACTAGAAAATACTATTTTTTAAACCATAAACAGGTATCTAATATTTTTAAAATTTCTTCTGTGGTAGTACGATTATGGTTAGCCGCTAGTTGTGCAAAATCTAACCATCTGGAAGCATAGTATTCGTTTCCTTGAATCCATTGCTGGTACATCATTTCAAGGAAACGTTTATCTACCATATTAATGTGCTAGTGGATTGTCTAGAGCTTTCTGAATCTTGTTATCGATATCTTTGCTCATTTGCTTCAAATCTTTACGTACATCTTGCACATCTTGTTGTGTTTCACGTTGTGTCTGTTTAGCACTACGTTCAACTTGGTCAACTTGATCGCTTGTTCTGCGAATGTCAGATTTTAAATCGTTCTTGATATTATTAACATAGTCCAATTCTTTTTGACTATTTTGTTCAATAACACTTAAACGTTTATCAAACTCTGATAAGTCTGGCGCAACATACTTAGTAATTTTAACTTTCATGTCTTGGTAATCTTTGTATACTTCAAAAGCACCATACAATCCGCCTAAGATTGAACTTACTAGTGTAAACGCAACCATTAGTTTTGCTGGAGTAAATTCATATCCACCAATACTGATAACTGTGTCTTTACTGGCGTATTTTTTTACTGCTTCTTCTGCGTTATCGATCGCGGCGTTAACGTCTTTTATTTCTTCTGTCATTTTACTTCTCCCTATTATATTGTGATTCAACCATTTCGTTATGCAGTTGATCAGTTGGTCCGAACAATCCACGACCTAATCTTCTGTTGTCGACTGTTTGTTGATTACCATATATCGAATATGGTTTATAAAATTGTGTTTGAACAATCAACTGCTGACTATAAGCATCAAATCCAGGCTTATAGGCCATAGCTGAAATAACTACCCCTTGTAGTTGTTTTTGAGCTTCCATGTTAGATGCTTTGCCCATTTCATTAGCAACGTTCTTAGCATTAGCGGCCGCTTCCTTCTTCTGTGCTTCTGCTTTTCTTTCCGCTAATTCTTGGCGAGCAGTCTTAGGTTGATCTTTATTACCATCCTGTTGTCCACTAGCCATTTGGCTTGGGCCTGCTGGTTTATCACCATCAGATTTTTTATCTTCTTGTTTTTTATCACCACTAGGTTTATCACCACTAGGTTTATCATCAGATTTTTTATCGTTAGAACTAGATGCTTGTTGAGCAGGAGCCGCAGGCGTTGGAGCCGCAGGAGCAGGAGCTTGTGCAACTAATTGTACAGGTGCGGCTGGTGCGGCAGCAGGTGCGGCTGAAGCAACTGGAGCGGCAATTGCTTTATCTACAGTTGTATTACCAGTTGCCGATGGTGCTACAGAAACAGTACCGCTAGAACTAACAGTTGGAGTTACAGAACCAACTGCTACTGTTGTAGTTGTAGTAGGTGTAGACGATGATGTTGTTGTAGTGGTGGTCGTAGCAGTAGTAGTAGTTGTAGTGGTAGGCGCAGTTGATGCAACCACTCCGGCTGTTGCTACAGTTGATGCCATATTCTGCTGTTCAAGCACCATTCTAGTTGCGTAGGCTGTTGCATAATTTGGACAAGCCCTATCATATAGTCCGTTTAAGGAGCATTGTTGATTAAAATATGCTTGACGATACCCAACACAATCAGTTGCATATAACGGATTAGCCGTACATTGTTGGTCATGATATGCTGTTGCGTACCCTGGACAATCTGTAGCATATAACGGGCTTATTGTACATTGTTGGTCATGATATGCTTGCTGATATCCAGAACAAGTTGTTGAATATAAAGGATTAATACTGCATTGTTGATCTAAATAAGCGGCAGCATATCCAGGGCAATCTGTTGCGTATAAACTATTGATTGAACATTGTTGATCATGGTATGCTTGTTGATATCCAGGACAACTTGTTGAGTATAACGAATTAATTGTACATTGTTGTGTAGTATAAGCCGCTTGGTATCCCGGGCAAGATGTATTAAAAAGCGGATTAATTGAGCATTGCTGAGTAGTGTATGCCGCCGCATATCCTGGACAGGATGGTGAATACAACGCATTTACAGTACATTGTTGTGTAGTGTATGCCGATTGGTATCCTGGACAAGTAGTAGATGATAACGGATTGGTTACACATTGATCAACAGGAGCAGTTCCGTTAGCCGACCAACTTAATCCGGTTGTCGGCACATTAAACCCCTGTCCGTGATAGTATTGAAAGTACTCGCCATTTGCAAGATTTCCAGTCATACCGGCTGTTACAGTATGTCCAGTAGATATAAATGCGCCGCCATACTTGACATTAATGCCACCACTAGAATTGATATTCAACTCAAATGTACTTGAATTATTTGTTCCGTATTCTTTAGTACCATACCAACCGTAAGTCATAGAACTACCAGTACCTTTGTACCAAGTAGCTTGACCAGTTGTATCGATTAAATCTGTCCATAATGGTGCAATCAAATAATTGTACACAGAATTTCGTGTTCCTTGATTAGCAATGCCAGCCAAATCTTGTCCACTACAACACCCAGCTCCTGGAATACCCCCAGTACTAAAACTAACTAGTCCGTTAGAGTACATCCAGCTGTTAGAAAAGTTTTGTCCGTAGAACGGAAATACAAAGCCAAGAGGAACTGGTTGTGAACTATCATCTCCTAGTTGTAGATGGGTGGCACCAGCTGTGCCAGCAATATTTTCTAAAGGCAATGCCGCAGATCCTGTAGCGACAGATACCGCAAGGCCGGAGCCTCCAGGAATTGGAATAGACACTAGTGTACCTGTTCCCCCATTCACCGGAGTCACAGTCATACCTTGCGGATTAAAAACTACCTGTGCATGAACCTTGTCGCAGTTAGTTAATCCTGCAATTAAGATTACAGAAAATATTACTGCTAAAAACTTCATTACTCTTTGCTCTTAACTTTTTGTGGTTGACGATCAGGGTTAGTTGTCCAAATTTCTTTTGCTTGCTCACCAATTTTACCATCTACTGGACATGGTGTGCCAGCGTTCATCATGGCAGAGAACACACGTTCGTCTTGGCACATAATTGATACTGCGGCAACCTTCATTCCCATATCGTAAATACCACGTGCTAATTTTAATCTTTCACAATTTTTGTCAGTTGTTGCACCACCAAAAGATATACCTAAGATTTGAGTTTGTGCGGCGCCAGAATAACCAACAGCACATACATCACTGTTAATAATGGTTACAGCCGGTGCTACTGCTGTAGGTGGTGGACTAATAACTTTAGTCGTAGTACTACCGTTGTTTGTATTAGTGCTTGTACTGTTACTATTTTGTGTACTAACACTTGTAGATGTACTAGTGCTTGTGCTATTAGAATCACTAGTACTCTGTGTAACAATTGGATCACTATAAGCTACTGTGCTCATGGTTAAAAACATGGCGGCAATGGCTGTTGATAATACTTTTTTCATATTTTCGCTCCCACTAATTATGGTATTAGTATTTACTAGTAGGAAGCAAAGAATTAAACTATGCTGTTATTAATTTTACATGTTAAAAAAATAACATGTTAAAAAACCAACACCTATTGTGGTGCCTTGTGTGTTGGTTTATATTCACCTAAGTCAATAATCTGTTGTCCCTTGGGAGGAGTATGTCTACTATACATACCCATAGGATGGAAACCTTTATATTCTGGTTTGGTACGCAAAACCATCTGTTCAGCTTCCCAACCTTTACCACCAGTTATTTTATACACAGGTAAAGTTGTATCTTCCAAACTACCTATATACCAAATGTCTTTGAACTTTTCATGCTGTGGCTTTTGTGCAGATTGTCTATGTTCAGGTGCCGCACCTTTCTCAATAGCAAATGTATAGCCGCCATGTTTTCTAATATTTTCATATTTAGGATCGGCCATCATCTCCTCGTAAGGAACTACATGCCAGCCCAACTGTGTGCTTACACGTTTGGCTAGTGCATCGTACATTCTTGCACGACTTTTTTCGCTAGCATTAAATGTTATAGTATGTACACCCTTCCATTTTGCCACGTATTCTTTTACTGCTTGTATAACGGTGGCAAAGACTGCGTTTGCGTCACCTCGGCCAGTTACTTGAAACTCATGGTCAACACTAAATTCAAGGTATGCATGTCCGCCTGTTTCAAAGAATGTAATATGTATGGTTTTTTCGCCTAGTTTTGCTCGAGCGTGATTATCGTCGTCCCACTCTATGGGTTGGACATGTTTAGGGTCGAATAGTTCAGGAAGGAATTCTGTTGCTCTCATGCAAATATTTATCTATGCATAAGTTCGTTAACAAACTCTAAAAGTATAGCATGATGATGTCCTTCATGCCAGTGTTGACGCATATAGCTATAGCTATCGTACCAAAATTTTTCACTTTCTGGATGGCAACCTATTAGTCCTATTCTCTTTTGGATAATAGCCATAGGATCACCATTAGCATAGGTAGCTACTGTTTCAAATTTGTTATTGTCGCCTACTAAGGCACAGCCATCATACCAAAACATATTCATAGGTTTGCCTTGCCATGTTATTGATATATTTTTAGCATGCGGTCTTCTGGTATCAGTTCCGGGACGTTTTAAATACTGTTCTGCATCTACACCTTCTAGCATATTTAAGTAGTGCGAACCTGCCCAATAGGCTCCCATACAAATGCCTAAATAGTGTCCACCGTTACGTACAAATTCTTTTACTTCTTGTCCATTATGCCTAAACAGACTGTCATAGCTATCGCTGTCTCCGAATCCTCCGGGAACAACAATTAAATCAACATGTCTAAAGAAATTGTCTTCTACAGCGTTCTTACTGAAGATTTTAAAATTATAGCGACTGCCTAATGCTTTCATTATACCATTGCCACTTTGTACACTACACTTTGGATCGCTAATGAATAATGCTATAGTTTTTTTCATATTACAACTTGTGTTCTGTTACTATCCAAGTGACCAAAAGTATTAGCCAAAGGATTCTTAATATGTTATCGAAAATTCGTTCGTAGTGATCAATCCACGTCTTTTTCTTTTCTTGATGGTCGCTCATTTTGTACTGCCGGTTGTTCTATTTTATGCTCGGGTTCAACATACTTGTCCCAAACTATGTTACCATAGTTCCAACCAAATACTGTAAAGAATCCTGCGATCACTGCGCCAAAGGTAAGTTCTAAAATACCCATAGTAGCCCTTTCATTAAGTGCTACTATTTAGCAGGAACTAAATGTTCTTCAAAAATCTTCCAGGCGGCTTCCCAAGTCCAGCGTAGGCTTCCTCCATATATACTATTTCTATCTAACTGTAGACAAGCTGAAACTGCATCTTCTAAGTTGTCATTCATAAATCCAGTGACCGCTTGATCAATAACATCTTCGGGTCCTTGGCAAGGATAAGCCGCGACCGGAGTTCCACAGGCCATTGCTTCAATCATAACTATACCAAATGTTTCCCACTGACTAGGAAACACGAATACTTCTGCATTGGCATAATATTTGGCTAGATCTATGCCTGTCTTAAATCCTGTAAAATGTACATTGGGATATCGTTTCTTATAAGTTTCTAACATAGGGCCATCGCCTACCATAATTTTTAAGTAACCTGGGTAATCTAACTCAAAGAATTTTTCTAAATTCTTTTCTTTACTAACACGGCTAACACATAAAAGATACTTAGCAGTTGTTTTTTCTCTAAGCTCAGGAGTGAATATCGCACGGTCAACACCGCGTGTCCATGGAATAACTTCACCGCTGAATCCATGTGCCTTTAATTCAGCGACCATGCTGTCTGTAGTTGTTAGAACTTTGCCACTATGTTTATGAAACCAACGTACAAAACGCCAAGTAAGTGACTCAGGTATTCCAAATAACTTCTTGAGCCCTTCAGGAAACTTAGTGTGATAAGCGGTATTGTGAGGAATATCAGCCAATGAAAGATATGCTCTAGCCCACATACCAAGAGGACCTTCTGTGGCGATGTGGATATAATCCGGATTGACCGACGCAATCTTCTTGCCCATATTCCTGGGATAGCTAATCTTGACTTCGTTGTAGCCAGGGCAATCAATATAGCTGAACCACCCGGGATGAAGAAAAACAACGTTATAACCGTCCAGAATCGCACACGCTTCAATATTTTTGTACGTAGTGACAACGCCATTTATTTGATCTGGAAGATTATCCGTTATTATTAGTATCGTCTTTGTCATTCTCTCGTGTCCATGTAATTATTTCCCATTGACCATCATGATGTTCAACTAGTGCTGTACAACTTTCTACCCAGTCGCCATCATTCATATAAATGACGCCATCTATTTCTTTGATTTCAGCGTGATGTATGTGTCCACATATCACACCATCAAAACCACGTTTTTTACAATAACGTGCTATGTTGGTTTCAAATTGAAACATAAAGTCTGATGCTTTTTTAACTTTATGCTTGAGATATTTACTAAGACTCCAGTAGCCAAAGCCTAACTTATGGCGCACCCAGTTAAACTTACTATTCCATTCTAATACTAGGTCGTATAGTTTATCACCTAAGAATGCTAGCCATGGAGCAAGACGTGTAATACCATCAAACAAATCACCATGCGTGACAAGATAATGTTTACCATCGGCACCAATATGTTCTGTTTGATTATGTATTTCAACAAATCCAAACGAGAATCCGTATGGTATCATTGGACGCAGGAATTCGTCATGATTTCCAGCCACGTATACAACACGAGTACCGCGTTTAGCATGACCGAGAACTCGACGAACAACATTGGTATGGCTTTGTTTCCATCGCCACTTGTTTTGTTGGATCTTCCATGCATCGATAATATCTCCTACAAGATATAATGTTTCGCAAGTGTTGTGTTTGAGAAAATTGTTGAGCTTGGCAGCTTGTGAGTCACGTGTACCTAAGTGTACATCGGAAATAAAAATACTGCGATAAGTTTTTGGTGTCATCCAATATTTATCGCAGTATAGTGCCTCGTTTATTACGGATTTATTAAATCCTCACGACGGTCCATTTTGTATCAAATGGCTTACCTTCGGCGCGGTGCTTTAGTATCTTGCGGAACTCTTCTTTGCGTAGAGCGGCAATTGCATCTTCATCGTGTCGGAAGCAAGCCTTGTACAATTTACGAACTAATTTCGCTTGTTTCATGGCTTTGTCCTCCTTGACAATTATTTAGTCATAAAAAAAGGACCAAGGGTCCTCTGTGGATTACGGATTCCCACGACACCTTATCTTGTGCCCGCATTGTATTTATCGTACTGAGGTATTTGTGGCAGATATTTTTTTGTTACGTTTAACTAGGTTGTCTTCGTGTTCAGCATCGTGTACAGCATTATCTGTATCTTTATAAGTTTGTGTGCCTAAATTTTGTTTTGTATTTTTGTGACTTGTAACCTTTTTTGTATTTTTTGTTACAGATGATACAGGTTTTTGAGAAGTTTGTTGATTAGGAAGTTCAGATTGTTTTTGTTGTAATAAATCATCTAATGGTTTCCAGCTACGGCCTTTATCTGCTTGAACTGATATTCGAGCACCGCTGATACCTTCGTTGGATCGGTCGCCTTTATACGATATATTAAAGACCGGGTCGTATTCCCCAGAAGGAGTAACACCGTTAAGCCATGTCATATCCGATCCGACAAGCACATTATTGCGTAAAGTAGGATGTCCTGCCATTACTGCATCAACATTGCTAGGACCACGTGCTGGCTTACCAAATTCTTTACCAAATACTATTTGATTTTTTAATGTTTGATCTTCTATTCTTCTTCCAAAAGAGGATTTGTTTGGTATTTGATTGCCGAATGCTATTTTAGCATCGTTAATAAATTTTACTACTTCTGGATGTTGTCTTACAGGAGGATGTGTGATTCCTCCCCATCCTGCAATAGCTCTAGGACCAGGAGCACTTTTTAAACTGATCCATGCTTGATGATTATTCTGTGAATCAACAATAATTGCATCAGCTTTAATTCCGCCTGGTGCTTTGATTGCGGCCGATGCCGGTACTTTTCTACCGCCCTTGCCTATTTGTATTTTTATATCGCTTGTACCTGCGGCCTGGCATGCTTTTTGTATTTGTTCATTGATATCAGCGACTTGACTCTTTTCATAAGATTCATTATCTTTGCCGCCGCCAAAACCGTTGTCTTTTACAATACTAGTAAACAAGATATCTTTACCGTCTGTTGTTCGAATTGTTTTTGGTTTTATACCTTGTCGAAATAAATCAGAAACTCGGCCAGCCTCAGTCGGGTCCAGGTGTACTTGGGTTTGTTTACCACTTGCATCTAATACGGTAAATGCTTCACCGGCAACAAGACGTTTTATAAATTTTATCACACGATCGCGTGGGTCGTCTTTATATTTGAAAAGACCTGGGCTCAAAGGAGCTTCTGAAATAATATCAATTATACGCATAATGTAATATTTATGCGATATTAGGGAACAAACAATCCTGTATGAAAACACGTACATCCTCTTCGTCTAGCCCTAAACTAGCCATGACTTTGGGTGTATGTGGATTTTGCTTTTGATTATCGCAATAGTAGTTCTGATAACTGGTCGTGCCTAGCACACGGTTATTAGTTTCTCCCACTGTTTCTAAGTAATGATTTACAAGGATGTTGGCTAGACTGCTGATTTGTGCTAGTTCGCTATCATCACTAACATTACCTGCGGCTACCATATGTTGGCTAAAAATACGTTTGGCCCAATCCGGTAATTCACGCTTTTTAAACCATTCGTAACGTGATACTTCTTCGCCAAAATAGTCTAGCATAGGATGGAATTTGTCTTCTGTAGGGCTGTAGTCAATGAAACAACCAGTCATCTTGTTTTTACCAGCAATTACATCAAAACCAAAAATAGGAGCAGGATTATGAGTGTGTGGAAAGATGCAACAATGCATCATCCAGAGCCCTCGTGAATCTCGTGCATCAACCACATCAATATGAGCACGGCGATAAAGAACAGAGCTCCATACACGATTAATCCACCCAGGTTGGTTAAATCGATCCATTCCAGGCTCAAAGATTTCAGTGCCAGTCCGGCCAAATTCAGTCTCCAATAAGTGCTGAATATTTATTAAAGTATCCCAAACTTTACTCGTCGGTATATTCGACATGTGTCATCATTTCTTTAAAAAATTCTGTAGCGTATTCAAAACATATTTTTGCTTCATCTGCCATGCTGTCGTCGATTTTTGCACGAATAGCATCTTTTAGTTCTTCGGGTTTTTCAAACTTATAAAACTTACCGCTACCAGGAACTTTTTTAGCAATCATTTGTCCGCCTGCTAGGTCGCCCATATGACGTACATAGATATGTGCCATTAACTTTTTAGGATCATCTTTGATACTTAAGATATATTTGATATATTTTTGTGTAATAGGAAGAATTTCTACTTCACCATCTTCATCGGACCAAAGTTCTTGAAAATCACTAAGGATATTAGGAGCACGACGAACATCTGGTAAACCATTTAATAGTCCTAATGGCATAGCACATACTTCTAAAATTTCATACATTGGATGCTGATTTTTTAGATAGGTAGCATAGAGTTTAGGATTGATTTTACCACTAAAAAGAATTTTTACAAATTCTTGACGTTCTGCGTTTGTATGTGCATCTTTGGTTAATTCACGTAGACTCATTCTTCTTCCAATTTAATTTGTAGCTGGTGATTTGCAGTTCTGGCAATATTTGTAGCTTCGACTGCTTTTGCTTCAGCAATTTCAAAACTATATACTCCGGCAATACCACTACCAGTTTCGTGTACTTGTAGCATGATGTCGTGAGCAGAGTTTTCAGTATGTTTGAAAACTTCCATTAACAAACTAATAACAAACTCCATCGGAGTGGTGTCATCATTCAATAAAATAACTTTCCAGCGTTTAGGCTCGGAGATAGTTACTTTAACTTTTTCGTCGATTACTACGTCTGTATTTGACATCTTATCTCTTTCTAGTAAGTGGGGGAGTTGCCTCCCCCGGTTGATTATTTAACTGTAATTAATCTTGGTTTCAAAGATTCTGGAACAATACGTTCGATACTAATGATCAACATACCATCCTTGACTTCTGCATCTTTTACTTCCATGTATTCAGCAAGTGTATAACTTTGCTCAAAATCACGACTAGCAAGACCACGATGCAAATACTCTTTGGTAGAGTCTTCTTTAGTTGTCTGTACTCCACGTACAACCAACTGATCCTGATCTACTTCTACTGTGATTTCATCTTTGCTGAAACCTGCTACTGCTACTTCAATAGCATATTCACTATCACTATACTTCACAATATTGTGTGGAGGATAGTTTCCTTGTTGTTGTAGTTGTTGATTGAAAATTGTATCAAATCCTACAAGTGCTCTACTTAGATGTGCCAAGTGAGCTGGGTCTATTGCTCTTAATTGCATTTTATATCTCCTTATGTTAAGCAAGAAAGTTGCGGAGCCCATTAGGCACTCCGCATTTTTATTTTATTACTCTTTCGAGTCTTTGTCAACTTCTGTGAATGCCGCATCAACAGTTTGTTCAGCTGGTTGAGCTGGTGTTTCAGCCGTTGTAGATTCAGCGGCCTGTTTCTTGGCCATTACTACTCCAGCGGCATCAAAGAAGCTTTGTACTGACTTATCAATGGCTTCCTTATCTTCTCCGGCGCAAGCTGTTTCAACAGCCTTGACTGCGTCTTCGAATTTAGTACGCTCATCTTCAGTCAATTGATCTTTGTACGTTTCATAATCTTTCTTGACACTATGAGTAGTGCCTTCTGCATTATTACGTGCATTGATCAATTCTGCCTGCTTCTTATCATCTTCAGCATTGGCTTCGGCTTCTTTGATCATACGCTCAATGTCATCTTTGCTCAATCCTGAATCAGATTTGATAGTAATCTTGTTTTCTTTGCCAGTCTTTTTATCTTTGGCACTTACATTCAAGATACCGTTAGCATCTATATCTAGGGTAACTTCAACTTGTGGCATACCGCGTGGAGCAGGATCAATACCTTCCAAATTAAATTCACCCAAATGTTTGTTATACTTGTACAACTCACGCTCACCTTGTGCAACTTTAATAGTTACAGCTGGTTGATTGTCTTCTGCTGTTGAGAATGTTTGTGAGTGCTTGGTTGGGATAGTTGTGTTCTTAGCGATCAACTTGGTAAACACACCGCCCATTGTTTCGATACCCAATGTTAATGGAGTTACGTCCAATAACAATACGTCTGTCTTATCGCCTGCTAGAACAGCGCCTTGTACTGCGGCACCTGCGGCTACAGCTTCGTCTGGGTTAACGTCTTTACGTGGGGCCTTACCAAACAGTTTCTCAACTGCTTCTTGTACTTTAGGCATACGTGTTTGGCCACCAACTAGGATAACTTCGTCGATGTCTGCGGCTGTTACCTTAGCATCAGTCATACAGGTTTTGCATGGCTCAATTGAACGTTGAATCAATCCTTCAACCATTGCTTCAAACTTGGCACGGCTGATTGTAACGTTCATGTGCTTAGGACCTGTTGCATCTGCTGTAACGTATGGCAAGTTAACTGAAGTTGATTGTGCTGACGACAATTCAATTTTGGCTTTTTCTGCGGCTTCTTTCAAACGTTGCAATGCTAGTACATCTGACTTAAGATCGATACCTGAATCTTTCTTAAACTCATCAACTAGATAGTCCATTATAACTTGGTCAAAGTCTTCACCGCCTAGGAATGTATCACCGTTAGTTGCAAGAACTTCAATTTGCTTGTCGCCATCGATGTTGGCAATTTCAATAATTGAAATATCAAATGTACCACCACCCAAGTCATATACAGCAATCTTGCGATCCTTCTTGTCTGTCTTATCAACACCATAGGCTAAGGCAGCCGCTGTTGGCTCGTTGATAATACGTAGAACTTCTAGACCTGCAATTTGTCCTGCATCTTTGGTTGCTTGACGTTGACTATCGTTAAAGTAAGCTGGTACAGTAATAACTGCTTGTGTTACTTCATGTCCTAGATAGTCTTCAGCAGTCTTTTTCATTTTGCGTAGTACTTCAGCTGACACCTGCGGTGGAGCCAATTTTTGATCATTAACTTGAATCCATGCATCGCCATTATCAGCTTTGATAATAGTATATGGCATCAAGTCGATGTCTTTTTGTACTGCTTGTTCTTCAAACTTACGTCCGATTAGACGCTTGCTTGCGTAAATTGTATTCTTTGGATTTGTGACTGCTTGTCGTTTTGCTGTTGCACCTACTAGAATTTCTTTATCTGTATATGCAATGATTGATGGTGTTGTTCTAGCACCTTCGCTGTTTTCAATTACTTTAGCAACTCCGTTTTCTAGAATCGCCACACAGCTATTTGTTGTACCTAAATCGATACCGATGATTTTGCTCATAATAATCTCCTTTTAATTAAGCAAGAAAAATGTAAAACCCTTACGGCGTTCTACAAATTTATTTATCTCTCGTCAATATTTTCTGCAAAAATATTTGACCATTTTTTAAGTTTTTCACGTTTAGCAATAGCGGCTTGTTCGATATTAGTCCAGCTGATTACATCTAATTCCTGTAGAATTTCGATCATAGCATATAAATCGCCTAGCTCTTCTTCCAAGTGTTCCCTATTAGTTTTAGGCTTTCCTGGTTTATAATTATCAATACCAAATCTATGGCATTTACTGATTGCTTGAATTACTTCTGCACACTCTTCTGAAAGAATGTTCATTACTTCACGTTCTTGACTATTCATATTACCTTTCGTTTGCAAATGGTGTTATCATTCCGCCATCATACTTAGTACTAGTGCGTAGTGTATTATAGACATTCTGAATACCCACCGCTTGATTCCAAGCATCTTCTAATGCGTGATGTGCTGTCACTGGCGGACGTTTAGGATTGATACCTAAATCAAATGCTGTACGCACATCTCGTATCTCCCAAAATTTCCAAGGAACTGCTTTACCAATTTTTTTAAATACATGCTCGCATATCATAATATCAAATATAGAACCGTTTGACCATACACGCTTGGCTCCCCAGCAAAATTTATAAAGCTGTGCAAATGCATCTTCAATATCGATACGTCCTGTAGGATCAAATGCCGCATCCTGGGCTTCTTTACTTTGACTAGCCCACCAAGCAATGGTGTCATCATTGGTTACTAATCCAATTCGATCACAACTGTCTAAATCCACTTTGACATAAAAACTGTCCATATCCGGTTCTTTAATTTCAGAACCAAACGGATCAAATTTAACAGCGCCAATCGTAAGAATGGCGGCATCGGTTGATGTCGCCAGTGTTTCCAAATCAATCATTATATCTGTTTTTGCCATCAAGTACTTTCTGTTATTAGTAACTTGTATTGTAACAGATATTAGTTAATTTGTCAATATAATTTTGGTGGAAGTTGTTGGTCGCGTAGTTTCTTCTTCCAACGTGCTTTTGCCGCACCCTTGGCACGTTTTCGAGCAGTTGTTGGTTTTTCGTAAAATTCTTTTTCACGTAGGATATCTAAAAGTTTACTATCATCAATCTTACGCTTAAATCGGCGAAGAGCTTGATTTATATTCTCGCCTTCTTTTACGGTAACTCCAGTACCTTTATTCTTCTTGTGCATCATTATCGTTATCTTCTTCTTTTATTTTTGCTACAATCCAATCTAAATCATAAATTCGATTTTTGCTAATTAGATTATAAGGAGTTAATTCATCCTTAGTAATATAAAACACATTTGGTTCAGCTAACAAAAATGATATAAATTTATGTGTCATTGGATCACAATTATCTACATCAATAATTATTACATGTGCTTGCTGTGATACGCTTAACAACCAATTCAAATCTTGATCATCGTTATCATAGATAAAAACATTTAAATCATCTATGCTTTGACTTAAGATAGTTTGAAATTGCGACTTGATAAAATTACTAGGTTTAATTAGTAAGTAACTCAATGTATTATTGAATAGCTTATCAGGCGGGGTTATTAGAGTTATTTTTCCTAAGTTCATATATTTGTTCTTCAAAATGATTTATGTCTTGTTCCGCAAAATCAACAAAATTGGGTCCGTTCTTTTTAATATATTCCACAAAATTGTGTAGTTTTGGATCTAAATTTTTATCTATTACAAAATTTTGAAATTTATGTTCATTGTACTCGTTATATAGTCTATCTATTGGTCTACCGGCTCTAGCATTGACTAATGTCCAAAGCGAGGAAGAAGACTGTTCTGCGTTTTGAATGTAACCTACTCTTTGGTCTTGGTTATCATTGTCCCCTGTTCGTCCTTGATCATGTAAGTCTTTTTTTTTGATTCTTCCTCGGGCAAATCGGCTTCCAGTGTAATTTCGTTACCTTCGTTGTCGATATAACTTTCTCCTTTAGCTATACGTTCTTCTACAGTAGTTTCCTGAGCTTTGGCAACTTCACGTTCAGCTTCTTCAATCATTTTATTCCATTTGTCTAGTTCAGTTTCCTCGATCGTTTCACCAGGGCGGTCTTCGATCTCTGGAGTACCTGTAACAATCTCTGCAGGAATTTCTGGTTCAGTTGTTAATTCTGGTTCAGTTGGTTTCTCACCTACATCTGCTACATAAGGATCAGGAGTATTTTCATCTGTTTCTTTTTGTTCTCGTGCCCAGCCAAATGTCATTTGACTAGCCAGTAACATAATAACTGCAAGCGGATCAAAAACAACCACAATCATTATGATGATCCAAGTGACTGCTTGCTCTAGTAAAGATGCGTCTGGGTTGGCTCCGTAGATAAAGGCAGCGATATACTTAATAGGGCCAACTTCGGCTTCGACCTTACGTACTTCTGCACGTATTGGAGCCGCTTGGTCGTTAAGATCAGCAATAAGTTTCTGCTGGGTTTCAATATCTTTGGCAAGTGAAACCCTGTCCTTCTGCTGACTCTTACGTACAGCGTTGGCTTTGTCGGCACCTTTTTCATCCGACGAACGACCCATGATCTGGTCCACTGCTTCATCCATCTGTTTAAGCTGTTTGCGGTCAGCTTCGACATTCTCTTTGGCAGTTTTGATCTTTTCATCAAAGATACTGATTTTACTTTGTACATCACCACTCACTAGATTTTGATCGTTGTGTGCTTTTGATAAGAATCCAAAGATACCCATTGAAGTAATAATCATGAGCACCACAACTGCTATACTCATATAGATTTTCATGAAGCGTGGAACACGTTCCCAATTGGCTTTTAGCCAAGAGGCGCAGACAAGTTTACCAACTTCTAAAGCTGACCCCATGATAATAATTGGAATAACTGCGGCAGAAAAAATAGCGGTCAAACCTACTACAGAATAGTAAATTGCGACCGCCGAAATTGTTAAACCAGTTAGTAATAAAAGATACGCTAGTATCATCCTTGCCTTTCGATTAGTATGCGATACCAGTAGTTGAAATTTGGGTAACTGTTAAAGCACCAAACACAACTGCAGGTGTTAAAGGTTGTTGAATAGAGATAAGTGCTTGACTATCTCCGTTTTGGCTTACACTGAATAAACGATATGTTCTTGACCAACCAGAAGTTCCACCAGCACAAATCGCAGATGTTACAATATCTTGGATTGCAGTTTGTGGAGAGTTAATAGTTGTTGCACCATCATTGCCAAGATAACCTTGGAAACCACGAACGTTATCAAGACTGAAACCTGCGGCTTGCATTGCGGCTAAAGTTGAGTAGGATGTGTAAGTTGGGCTACCGCCAGTGACTGCTGTTGGAGGAGTGATACTATAAAAGGTACCAGCTGTTGCACTTGCGGCCGCTTGGATTTTACTATATTCTGGAAGAATCATTGTATCACGATCGTATGCAACTGTAAAGTTAACTGCGGTTGGCTGATAGTTAGCACTGGTTCCGCCTGTTGTAACTACTACATCTAAAATTCTGCAATCACTAATTGATGCAAGAGCTTGCACAATGCGATCCCAACGCATATTTCCCTGAGATAAGGCTTGTGAGTATCCAGCACTACTTGGCAATCCACCTGTGTAAATTGAACCTTCTGTCCAATCGTATGGGTTTACACCTCCTGCATTTGCGGCGATTGCACCTGAACCGCTATAAGATGGAAAACCGCTAGAGTTAATAGAAACTCTATACAGTCCTGGTGTTATTTGATTGTTATCTAATTGAAATCCTGACATTATACCTACTCCTGGTTTATAAGATATTTATCAGTAAAAGACCCTATTCACTGATTATACACATAGGGTCTTTTACTTGCAATCTTATTGGTTATTTAAAAATAATCATAGCCATGAGTCCTGCTTGTACAAAGAACCCAAATCCAATAGTTACAATGTTCAAAAAGTCCTTTTGTATTGCGGCTTTGATAAAAAAGCAGAATAATCCTGCCCATGCAAACAATACCAAATCCACTGGCGGCATTTTCTCAGTCAATCCTGTTAAAACTGCCAAAAGTGTTGGAATAGTAGCTAGGTGCATTAAAATTACTGCTACCCAGCCCATTGTTTCTGCACTTACATGAGGAGCATGTTCCTTGACACTTTTAACCCAATTATCTAAGTTCAAAAACCCAGTAAGGTTAGATTTAAAATTTTGAAAAACTTCTTTTGATGTCATGATGTCCTCTTATTGATAAAAAATGTGATGTCCAATCTTGGCTATGGGTTTTTTACCCCATCCTGGATTGACGTAATCAGCATGATAGTATAATGCTGATTTTAAATCGGGAAGTCTAAATCCTTCTAGTAGCACTTTTTTGGCTACTTCCATACTTTCTGTATATGCGGCTCCGTTCATTGGTTTCAATGCACTAGGGCTTTCGCAATACCAGCTGAACTGGCAAAGTACTTTTTGGTAAACTACATTTCTTTGATATACAACGCCGCAGATGTCGCTTGGAAATTGTCCGCTTTCTGCACGGTTGATTGTTACTTGAGCTACAGCTACTTTACCTTCAAAAGGTTCGTAACCTGCTTCGTGATAGATGTTACGAGCTAGACAATCTAATTGTGTTTGTCTCATTTGAGCTGTAACTGGACTCGCTATTTGACGAGCTTGTTTTAATTTATCGAATTTTGCCTCTATTGCCTGTTGTGCTACTACTACAATGCTTAGTGCTACTACTACGTTAATTGTTGTTTTGATAATGCGTATCATTTTTTTCTCCTTTACGCTGGATGAGGTATCGCTAGTACCATCATGGTTCATTTGGCTGTTGTTATTTCTCCTTAAAAATTGAGCCGTGTCTGCTAAACCCTTAGCGGACAATATATAATTATCATCTGAGTGACCAGGTAATATACTATTATTATGAGCGACCATGCTTTAACGCCTCATACGAGCGATATCGACTGCCTGCTCATCACTAAAAATCGGTACTGCATTGCTTTTATGCATGGTGGCAATGCCTTTTACCTTGTCACCAGTGTAAATTTTGGAAGGTGACAATGTTGCAACACCTAGTCCACTATTCAAACTTTTAATATGGTCTGTAGTGTTTCTACCGGATGGAATACTTAAACTGTAACCAGTAGAGCTCAAACTTTCAGATGTCAACGCACGACGACGTTTTTTTTCTTCTAGCTCAAGGCCTTGCCGTTTGAGCAATTCTTTCCAACTTTCTTCCAACTGTTCTGCCTTTCTTTTTGCCTCTGCTGAAGCGAATTTCTTTTTGCCTTTCTTTTTGCCGGTGGTACTGAGCCACGGACCTTCTAAATGCATACTCAAATTATTCTCCAAAAGTTATAACAATATTAATATTATACTGTCAATTTTGGTAAATGTCAAACACGAAAACTTTCACCGCAACCGCAACGGTCACGCTCATTTGGATTGACAAAATCAAATCCTTCATTGAGTCCATTGCGGACCCAATCCATTGTAAGCCCATTCAAGTACGGATCATCTTTTAGACTTACCAGTACACAAAAGTCATTTTGGGCATAATTTATAACACCTTCTTCGCCGTCATACTTATCCACATATTCTAGCACGTAGGCTAGTCCCGAGCAACCTGTGGTTCTAACACCTATACGAATGCCAACGCCTTTACCGCGTTTGGCAAGATTTTGTTTAATTTTAGCCTTGGCTGTGTCTGTTACGATAATCATTAATAGCCGCTTTGATAGCGTCCTCTGCTAGAATTGAACAATGTATCTTTACTGGGGGTAATGCTAGTTCTTCGGCAATTTGGGAATTTTTAAGGTTAACAGCATCATCAATATGCATACCCTTAACCCACTCTGTAACCAACGACGAACTGGCGATTGCTGAACCGCATCCATATGTCTTGAAACGAGCATCTCTAATAATACCATCTTCATCTACCTTTATTTGTAATTTCATGACATCACCACAGGCCGGTGCTCCAACCATGCCTGTACCAACAGTAGGATCATTCTTATCAAACGATCCTACATTGCGTGGATTTTCATAATGATCAATAACTTTGTCCGAATATGCCATATACTTTCCTTAGGGTAAGGTTTTTAAATAAGTGTTATGATAGTTTTCCAACATGAACATCCAGTATGGATCTATCGCACTAAAACTACTTATTTGTTTTTGCTTGTGTTTAGCATAATGAGTTTCACCAAAAACATCAGACAATATACTACGCATCTGCCAACGATGTGTGTTTGGATCGCCTTTAACTAGGGTAAAAGGTTCATTTGTACTAACTGCCCAAGTTTGAAAATCATCTGTGCTGAAAAATCCTAGTATATTTTCAGCAACTTCTTTTGTCAACTGTGTACGATGTTCGTACAAAGCTGTGTACCAATCCAAATTAAAAATACAAAGCCATCGTAAATCTGCTACAGTTTCTATTGGACGTGGGCTAGATTTAATAACAGGATCTAAAAATTCTAATAATTCTGGATTGATATTGGTCTTGTAATCTTCGTAGATAGTTTCCGCAGTCCCCAATGTATGATGGAACATGGCAGTATTGCCATTGGCAAAGAAATCATCAGTGGGTCCAAATAATTGATTGCCGCACATGCCGCTGACATACACACCGTCGAATTCTTTAAAATTATATTCGTTTCGTGCGGCTACTTTGATATTATATTTAAATTCTTTACTAATCCTACGATCAAACAAATCGCCTGATTCTATAACGCTATTGTATGTTCCGTAGACTCTAACTTGATCTGCATCTTTGGCATATTTTTGTAACATGAATAATATAAATGTACTGTCAATGCCGCCACTCCACATGACATTGATTGGTACATCTAAATCTATTAATTCTTTAGCACGTTGTTCTGCTACTTCAAAAAAACTACGATTGTAATTGGGCTGTCTTGGTGGGATAGGATGAAGCCCTTTACTCATTTTTAAATAATGAGGAAGAGCTCCAGTTCTGTCATAGATTACGTTGTGTCTATTTAAACCAAATCGTTCGTAGTTATCGATTAGTTCATCAGTTTTGTCGTAGGAAAAGAAAATTTCTAAATCGCTAGGACACTTTTTTAAGATAGTAGAGACGGCATGTACATTATAATACAGTATCATCTATATCCTTATTGTGTTTTAATTTGATCTACTAATCCAGAAGTAAAATAGTCAGCAAACTTTGTATAAACAATTTGTGTAGCATCTGCGAAACGTTGTTGTTCTTCAGACGACATACGAATAACTTCGATACCATCTGCTTCAGCACGGAGTTGTGTTTGAATTACATCATCGATACTGATAGTACGTTCGTAACGTGCGGCAACTTGTGCTGATTCACTTACGATTGTTTGTAATTCTGGGGTTAGTGTATTCCAGAAGTCAGTACCAACTAGAATGCTTGTTAGAAACAAACTGTGTTCTGTATGATTAATATAGTTGCTTACTTTAGCTTGATTCAATGCATAGATACGTGGATAAGTACTTTCCCCGATGGTAACGTTAGCCTTACCTAAATTTTCAGTAAGTTCTTCCAATTCCATTGGAACTACATCAGCACCTAATGTCTTGAATGTTTCGATAGCAACTGGACTGAAACTTGTACGTAGCTTAACACCACGTAAGTCTTCAATTCGACTAACTGCTTCGTTTCCTGGGATAATACGGAAACCACCTGAATATGTAAATGCTAGACCTTTAATCTTTTTAGATTCTTGCAAACTGTCTAACAACTGTTTACCAACTGCACCTTCGAACACACGACTAGCATGGTCGTGGTCTTTAAATAAGAATGGCAAATCTAATGCAAAGAAATCTTTGTTGATTTTACCTAGTGTAATTGTGTATGTCTGACTCATTTCGATAGCACCGCTATCTAATAAATCTACTAGACTATGTTTATCAACTACTACACCGTTATTATATTTCTCTGAGTATTCGCTCATAGTCATAACTTCGATGTCTAGTTGCTCAGGAGCACGAGCATTTACTTCTGCGGCAAATACTTTAGCGGCACGAAGAAACAATTCAATTGGTTCATGTGCTAATACCCATTTTACGTGCTTTTTATTCATATTTAAAACTCCAAGTTTCCGATTGTGTTCTAGCGTCAACTACACGCTTTATTACATGTGCTTTTTTAGCTATGAGTTCTCTAATAACTTCTTCGCTAGGTAGCTTATCATTATTTATCAACTTAGAAACTGGTATTAGCAAACTTCTATGCCCGTATTCTTTTACATTTGAATTATAAAAGAAATAGTCTTTTATTGAAAATAAGTTGTTCAACGGGCCTTTAACTGGAAATTCGTTTATTTCAAGTATGTATTCATTGAGAAAGGCTTGGGTCATTTACTTGTCTCCCTGTATCTATAAGATTCCACGCTCTTTCGTGGAAATAATACAATACACTATTAACTACTAGAGCAAAACTAACAACGCCCAGTCCGACCCAGGGATTTCCACTGGCAAGCCATCCGCCAAAGAAATTAGTAATTGTTACTAGAATTCTCCAGGTAACCACTTTGCCCAAACTACGCATGGCTTTTTCATAAAACTTCATTAGTTGGGTACCAATACTGTTCTGTAACAATTACAACTGGCATCTAAAATAGCTTCCCAATGATAACCTGCTGGCTGTGGATATGTTGGAGCGGCTGGAGGAGGATAAACAGGCTGTGGTTGAACTATAACTACATCAGGCTGTCTAGGACGAGCTAGTTCATATCCAATAACGCCTCCTATAACACTAGGTACTACCCATCCATATCCTGGACGATAAACATAATGTCCTCCGCCGTGATGCCACTGAGCATTTGCTGTTCCTACAACTGCAAATAAAAATAACGCTATGATAATTTTTTTCATTTTATTGTCCTTCATTGATAGTTGCACAAACTGAGTAACTTATTCTAAGCACAGGAATTGCAAGGCTTAATCCAAATAAACTAAGAATAGCATCGATTGCTTTTATAAATTCTGCTAAAATTCCTGCTAAAAAATTAGCAATGAATAATTTCATATCAGCTAATAGCTGGTTAATATCTTTCCAAGGAAAATCTACATGTGGATTCAACGGAAACAGCCAATCAAATGGTTTTCCTATTACAGGCAATCTAAAATTTTTAACATAGTTAATAAGATCCTCTGCGGTTACAACTGTTTTATTTAAAGCCGCTTTACATGCCGCAATTAGGGCATCCAATATTTCCTGGACTGTTGGACCACCAGTTTCAAACAAAAACAATACTTCTTCTAATATTGCGTTGACAGCAGAATTCCAAATAGTAGACCAAGTAAATGGAGGACTAGGTTGTTCTGTAATATAATCATACGCTGTCAGGCCTAGTTTGATTGCATCCAGAATACTTTTTATTTTTTGAATTAAAGAACCCCACAGACTCACTAGAATATTTTTACAAATAGTAGGAATATCAACAGGAGGAGAATCAACTCCACTAAATGGTTGAAATGGTATGCCCAATAAATTTAAAAGATGTTTTAGATCGTCTATAGCTGTGTTATATAAATTTGTAACAGATACTATTAACTTTTCATATAAATCATCACTAAACAAATCACTCACTGTTAAATTTAAAACTGGCAATGATAAATCAACATTTAATAAACTGCCAACAACTGCTTCTAATGCTTTGAGCAATGCATTTAATAATTTCCAAATAGGTTCTAAATAACTTTTCATGCAGTAGTTATAAAGACGAGAAATTGCTTCTTTGATATCAGCGTATGTATCAAACACCCCTGACGATTTACAACTCATACCTAAAAACTCAAAACTGATACCTGTTACAGTATATTTTGGATCGTTAGGCAAACTACCATAGACTGTGTCAAACATGCCTTGCATTGTGAAGGCTTTGTTTAAGTCTATAGTAGTAGTTGCAGGAAGTGATACAACGTTAAGCGTCATTTATTATTTGGCTTCTTTACGAGCATTCTTAACTGCTGTTACATCGTTACGTGTATCTTTACATAGTTTGGCTAACTCTTGCAAGTGCTTACGAACACGAGTGCCTGCGGCGTTTACACCTTTGTCGTAGAACTTTTCAAAGTCGCCTTCCATTGCTTCTACTAATGCTGTGAATTCTTGATATTTTGACATGTATTCTCCTTAAGCTAATTTAATGCCGGTTGTTTGTTCTGTATAACGATCTGCGGCGTCCTTGATTGTTGGAGCTAATACCATTATACTATTTTTATTGATGGTGATTTCTGCATCTGGATCTGTAGTGAATAAAAATGGTACTAGACCAATTCCATCTTTAGTTGCTGTCAAGCACAAAGGCTTGCTAACTTTAACACCTAACGGACCGTCTTCTATTAGTTTGGCAACAATCTCTTCACCTGCTGTGGTTTTGATTGTTACAACTTCTCCTTGTGCGATACCTTTATTGATTAACATATTAGACCTTTTCGAAATGTTTCTTGAGTTCTGTGAACCCGCCTATTAATTTATCGTCTAAAAATATTTGTGGAACAGTTCTGGCATTGGGTACTGCTTCTAGTAACTGTTCACGTGTATAATCTTTGTTGATATTTCTTTCTTCAAATTCTATGCCTTTCATTTTGAGCAAGTTTTTAGCTTGATCACAAAATGGGCAGGCGTTTTTGCTCCATACTATCGCTTTTGACATATTTCTTTCCTTTTTACTATTATAATGCAGGCAAGGCATCATAGTCAATGCCTTCTGACATGACTCCAATTACATAATTGGTTGATTCTGATTCTTGTAATGCAGTTTGTTTACTGCTTGTGTTGACATGTTTATTGAACCAAGGAATTGGTGTAGTTCTTGGTGCGGCTTGTTGATATTTGATACCAATATCTTTCAATGCTGAAACTGCTGTGTAATCCACAAAGTCTTTTAGAATGTTTGCGTTAAGTCCAATCACTGGGCCTTTACTAAACAAATAGTCTGCCCATTGTTTTTCTTCACGTATAACGTCCAGGTATAAGTTATAAACTTCAGCTTCACATTCCAGTTTAGCTTCAGCAAATCTTGAATCTTCTTTGACCACTTGATTGATCAAATAGGCTGTCCAACCTTTGTGT
>Ga0208250_1000048_pt1 | contig 46725 bp, 49 predicted proteins | sample CryBogCBE18Aug09_FD_184557 | JGI IMG/M metagenome (GOLD analysis project Ga0208250, IMG submission 184557) | Freshwater microbial communities from Crystal Bog, Wisconsin, USA - CBE18Aug09 (SPAdes) (version 2) | ecosystem: Environmental > Aquatic > Freshwater > Lake | place: Crystal Bog... | reverse complement strand
AAGGAACTGACGTTAAAAAAGTCATAAAAATCAATTCAGGAGTAATAAAAAATATCACCTAAAATTATGACTTATTTATAAAACTTGATATTATTTATTTACATATGGAACTACAAAAAACGTACTGGAATAACAGTGAGTCTTCTATCGCTCTCTCCTTTCCTATTGCAAAGGTAAACAAGGAGAAAAGAACCGTTTCTGGATTTGCGTCTTTGGACAACGTAGATCATCACGGAGACGTTGTAACTGCTGAGGCAAGCAAGGCAGCGTTTGATAGTTTTAGAGGGAACATTCGTGAAATGCACGGTCCTTCTGCAGTAGGTAAGATGTTAAATTTTAAAGAAGATTCTTTTTTTGATCCAAAGACAAATAAGAAATATAACGGAATTTATGTAACAGCATACGTATCTAAGGGTGCTCCAGATGCTTGGGAAAAGTGCTTGGATGGTACATACACAGGTTTCTCAATTGGTGGAAACATTGTAGATGCAAAAATGGAAAAGTCAGATGATGGACAAGATTCACATAGAGTAATTCATAAGTATGAATTGCATGAGTTGTCACTTGTTGATTCCCCAGCTAACCCTCTTGCAAATATTTTTTCTATTCAGAAGATGGCAGATGGCATTGTAACAGAAAATGTTTTCTGGTGTAAGTCTGATGAAGTATCTTCAACATCAACAGCATCGTCACGTGACTGTGTTGTTTGTGGCAATCAAATGGAAAACATTGGTTGGGTTGAACAAGCAGATGTTGAAAAGTTTGAATCAATTGAAAAAGTAATTGATTCTTATTTTAAGAAAGATGATGCTCCAACATCGTCACATGAAGCAACGGAGTCAGCAGCTCCAGGTTTGGCGGGAACAAATGTAATGCCTAATGTAGTTGATACTACAGTAGCAACACTTATGTATCCTGATCAAAATAAAATCACAAAGAGTGAAGACAATTCACTAAATGAAGGAGGTAATGAAATGACAGAAAATACAGAAGCAGCAGTTGAAAATGCAACTGATGTAGAGGCTCCAGCTGAAGAAGTTGCTGTAGTTAACGAAACACCAGAGGTTGCTCCAGAGGCAATTGAGAAGGCTGTTGAAATTTCAGAGGTCGAGAATACTCTTGATTTTGAGAAGATGGTTAACGACTTTAAGACCTTCGTTGGTGAGTCATTGACAAAGAATTATTCAGATAGCTCAGCAGCTGTTGCAGAGATTACAAAGATGTTTGAGGAAACATCAACTAGTGTTCAGAAGCAAATCGCAGAGCTTGGCGAAAAGTATGAGACACTCAACAAGTCCATTACAGATATGTATTCGAAGATTGATTATATTGATCATCGTTTTGCAGGATTTGAATCAGCGAGTGCAGTAAAGAAGTCCGTTGGGGTTGACGCTCCATCTGGCGAAACAAAAATGCAAAAAAGTCTATGGCAAGGCACTTTCCTCGGTGTTAATAGCTTGACAAAATAATCTAGAAAAAAATAAGGTGGTGAAATAATAAATGAGTAATGAACTTCTACAAAAAGTAATTGATACAACTAATCTTGGTTCTGATGCTGTAAACGCATCTGGCGATACTAATGCTCTCTCAGGTAATGGTCTCCTTTACCCAGATCAGGCTAATCGTTTCCTCGATTACATGTGGGATGCAACAATCCTTGCAAAGGCAGCACGTACAATTCGTATGCGTTCTAACACAACCGAGATTGATCGTGTTGCAGTTGGACAGCGTATTATGACCGTAGCACAAGAAGATAATCCTCGTGATTATACAGGTGCTACAGGTGGTATTACAAATGCAGCAGCAACTTTCGCAAAGATTTCCCTAACAACCCGCAAGCTTCGTCTTGATTGGGAACTTTCATCTGAGTCTCTCGAAGACAACGTTGAGGGTCCAGATCTAGAAGACCACATTGCACGTTTGATGGCTACCCAGGCTGGTAACGATATCGAGGATCTCTTGATCAACGGTACAGGTACTGGTTCAGGATTGCTTTCAGCGTTCAAGGGCTTCCGTCAGCTCGCACTTGACAATGCACACGTCGTTGATGCACAGGGAGTAGGACTTGACAAGGCTGTATTCAACCTTGCAATCAAGACCCTTCCACGTAAGTACAAGCAGCGTCGCAATCAGCTTCGTTTCTTCACAGGATCAAACCTTGTACAGGATTACCTATACAACTTGACCGCAGAGACAAGCTCTGGCTTCACTCCATTCGATATCGCTTCTGGCATCATTCGTGGTGACGTAGCTGCTAACGATGGTGGACCAGGAACTGTAACCCCATTCGCATTTGGTATTCCAGTAATCAACGTTCCGTTGATGGAAGAGACCGTTGCTGGTGATTACAGCGGTGCAGCAGGTTATCATGGAGATGTCCACTTGACATTCCCACAGAACTTTATCGTCGGTATCAAGCGTGACGTAACAGTTTATCGTCTGTTCCAGCCAAAGAAGGATACAATTGAGTACACACTCTATATCCGTGTTGGTGCACAGATGGAAAACTACGACGCACACGTTATCGTTAAGAACGTTAAGGTCGCAGGTTCAGTAGCTAACTCAGCAGACTTCGGTTCCGTATCACACGGTGCCCATGTCAAGGGTGGCAATGGAGCTTACACATTCTAATTTAAATTAGATGCAAGATCGGGGGAATACTTAAAGTATTCCCCTTGATCATTTTCTGCTATAATAGCTAATGACGAGAGGAAAATACATGTCATTTACAGATCTAAAAATTACAGAACTACGCAAAGTTGCAGATTCATTTGGCGTTGATATTTCAGAAGCTAAAACAAAGACTGAAATTGCAGCAGTTCTAGAAGAAGAAGGAATTACGTACCAGATGTACAGTTCATTTTCTGGTGCCGAAAAGGAAGAAATTGATGTACCAGCTGCTGAAAAGCAGAAGAGAGAGAAGAAGATTTTGAAAACAGAGAATTCAATTTTGGTTAAGATGGAGAGAGACAACCATTCATATCAGGTAAGAGGTCATACTTTTACCCAAGAGCATCCTTTTGTCGCAATGGCAGAATCTGATGCCCAGGCTATTTTTGATACTCAGCAAGGTTTTAGACCTGCTACTCCTAGAGAGCTGCAGGAGTATTATAACTAATTAGGGGGCGATTCATTTGCAGAATATACAAAAGGGAAGTCAAGAGAAGGTATACTTAAACGTATATAACAATGGAGTGCTATCGCAAGCAGATTCATTGCCAATCATTAGCGTATATGATGCAGATAATGATAGTCAACCAATTAATGGTTTTGCAAGTATTACAGCCGTAGACGAGCCAGCGACGGGAGTTTATAGTTTCTTTATATCTCCCGCACTGACTCAGGTTAACAGAACCTTAGAGGTAGTTTGGAATTATCACGTAAACTCAATTCCAACAAAAGAAACAAACTATTATGCAATAGAAACTGTCTATGCAACTATTAGCGATATCGAAGATTTCTTGGGAGTCGGAGCAAGACCTCAAGATGTTAACTACAAGTCTGTTAGCGATCTTCAATATGCTGAGAAGATTGCAAGAACAATTATTAATGGCTACACGCAGCAAGATTTTGGTAGAAGATATGGCAGTCAAGAACTTTTTGGCAATGGTTCCGATGCTATTGAATTTGTAGAGAGAATGTTGACCATAGACAAGTTATGGGAAGACGACATCCTAGTAATTGATAAAACTGTTGATCCGTATCTAAATACCTTTGGATTCGAAGTTGATATCAGCGACACTGGATTTGCAGCAAGAATTTTTGATGCGGGCTGGGATATCAGATATGATAATCAGGTTGATCCAACCGTACTTTATTATGGAAGATTTAGAGACCATGCTCGATATAGATTCCAAGGTGACATAGGCTATAAGTATGTTCCAGAAGATATCAAGCTTGCCACCATGCTCTTAGTTAACGATATCATATCAAATGACTTTAACTGGCGTAATAAGTATTTGAAGAAGGTTGATCTTTCAGAAATTTCATTTGAAATGGCTGGCGGAGCTTTTAATGGTACAGGAAACGTTACTGTAGATAAGATTCTTGACCAATATAGAAATATGAACATTGGTATAATCTAATGTTTAATTCATCTATCATGGCATCAATCATGAATATGAAAGCTGATCTATACATTCAGCAAAACTATCAGGATGAAAATACTGGAGCAATTACAAGAGAATGGGTTTATGACAAAACTATTCAATGTAAAGTTGAACCAATTAAATCAGGTGGAGCTTCAACAAGAGGTGATAGCAAAGCATTTGATAAAGGATCAATTGGTGGATATACAGAAAAGCTTCAACTTAGAGTTAAGTCTTTAGAACTTTTAAGTAAGCGTTGGAGAATATCTGGCATTAAAGGTGCTGATGGCAATCAGGTTTGGGTTGAAATTGATAAGTTTGACACCCCAGACACAATATTTGAAGTATTTTCTTCTCACGCTGTCTTAGACCCATTCGGTAAAGTTTCTTATTTTGAAGCAGTCTTGCAAAGGGTACCAGTACAGTCAAATGATAAAACTGACCATAGACAATAGCAACTTTATAAATAAAATTAAAAGCTACACAAATGCTGTAGAAGAGTTAACAAAGCCTTCTGTGGTTGATGAGGTAGCAAAAGCTGCATTTGCAATTACTGGAGAAAAGTTTGTTTTAGATTTAGATCGCTATGCAGCACAAAACCCAAAGAAAATGCATCACGTGTATGAGTGGGGAAATGTAGGAAATCCAAAAGCAAGATTATTTGTTGTAGAAAGATTAGCAATATTAAATGGTAGCTTAACTGTTAGCTATTCTTTTCTGCCATCTAGAACTCCAGTTCCAGTTCCTCCAGAAATGTTAGCTCCAGGCAGAACAGGAAAATCTGTTCAAGCAAAAAATATTTTTAGAGACAAGGCAAGAGTAATGGAAGAAGGTGCTCCAATTACATTTTCCTCACAAAGAGTACTCGCATTCCTGGGTTCGAATGGACCTACATTTGTCGCACCTGGCACAATCATAAACATACTAAACCCAGGCGGGGTGGAATCAAAGAATGCTTTTGCTGACTACATGGTAGAATGGTATAGCATGAATCCTAATAAGATTATGCAGTCATCTGGTTTTTATGAAGCTTTAATCAAAGATGCTTCAAAAGCAATTAATGATGGTCAAGGCGTTGCAGGTGTTATAAAAGCTGCTAAAGCTTTAGCCGATAAAGTTGGCGGTACAATTAAGGAGATAGCATAATGGCAGATTATACAAAAGTAGCATCATATGATGTAAGAAAAGTGATATGGCAAGAACTTCAAGATGCTGGTCTTTTCAATGAAAATGATTATGTAGCGGATGGCTTTGCTATGCCCCTGATTCCAATTATCCCATCTCAACAAGTTCCAGAATTTAATAACCTACTGCCTGGGAAGACTTATATAGTTTATGATATTATGCAAAAGAATTATGGCGTACAATGGTGGATGTCTCAAGAAAGCATGACAATCGAAATTACTTCAACATCTCCCGAAGAGATACAGACTGTAAGCAACTTAATGGTAGACGTATTTAGAAGGTATGATAAGTCAGCTTCTGAGGTTAATTTAAAGCTAGACCCAGAAAGCCCCTACAACTTCCACTTTTTCAAGCTAGTCAGCAATGACCCAGTTCAGTCGTTTCAGACAGAAGGCGGGATGATGACAGGTGTAATGACCATAGATTATGTCTATAGTCGAGACCTAGATCCAGTAACTGGAAGATACCTGTAAAACTTTGTTTTATTAAGCTTTAATGCTATGCTTTATCTGAGGAAATGTGAATTACATGCTTTTTTATTTTAAAATAAATAAGGTGGTGAAATAAATAAATGGCTACAAATACTAGAAACGTAATCGTTGGTGCAGCAGATCTTTTCGTAAGCACAGGAACTGGCTCAAGCCGTCCAGCAACAACAGATGCAGCTCTATCAACATTGTTCGGTGGCTCTTCAAAGGCTTCCGCACGTACAGGTTTGATTAACTCAGCTAATTATCGTGAAGTAGGTTACACATCTACAGGTCTTGAAGTTTCATACGAGCCAGTATATGGTGAAGTTATGGTTGATCAGCTTCTTGATGCAGCACGTCTTTTCAAGCAGACTCTTAAGGTTATCCTTAAGTCAGAGCTTGCAGAAGCAACTCTCGAGAATCTTCAGCTTTCATGGGGTCAAATGGATACCTATTATGCAAATACAGGTTCTGCAATTGCTCCAGTAACAAATCTTAATGAATCAACTCCAGTATCAGGCGAAACTGGTGCGACACTTAATCTCGCAGCAGGTGCTCTTGGTGATGCCCCAGTAGAGCGTGTACTCATTGCCGTAGGTAATGCTCCACGTACAATTGGTGCAGCTACAGGTGGTTCAACTTCTGATCTCCGTAACAAGGAGCGTGTTTATGTTGCACGTCGTGTAGTATCTATTGATACAACAATGCATGCACTTAAGCGTGATGCAGCAACCGTGTTCCCAGTGAACTTCCGTTGCTTGCCAGACGATACAGATCCATCATACGCAGGCCGTGAATACGGTGTCGTTATTGACCGTGTATGGGGAACTATCTAATCTTTGATTAGACTATAACTTAATATAGAATTTCAAGCCCTCCGAGAAATCGGGGGGTCTTGAATTTGTATTCATGCATAATATTGGTATAATTTAACTAACACAAAGGAGCTATAAATTGGCAACAGCAGTATATGATATTGTAGACATTGAACTCAGTGACGGATCACAGATCACATTGAAGCCTCTGCCTATTAAGCAGATTAGAAAATTTATGGAAGTTATTCAGACAATGGATGATCCAGCTAATGCAGATGAAAATGCAGCTATGGATATATTTATTAAGGCAGCAATGATTTGCCTCGAAACATCAGCCAGACCAGAACTCGGAACTGATAGAGATCAGTTTGAGAATGTAATTGAAATTCCTACAATGATGAAGATTCTTGAAATTTGTGGGGGTCTAAAATTAACTGACCCAAACCTCCTGGGAGCGGCACTAGTTGGGACGAACTAGACCTACGCTCCTTAGAGTCTGAAGTTTTCTTGCTGGGTCATTGGAAAAATTTCGATGAACTAGAAAGTAATATTTCTTTGGAGGAGTTGATGGCTTTGCTAGATGCTTCAAGAAAGAAAGCAGCTGAAGACAGAAAGTTCCTTGCAGCAATTCAGGGAATTGAGTTGGATGAAGTTGAGGAAGAACCTGTAGATGTTGCAGATCTTCGAAACAGCTTCCAGGCCAAACAAGAAGGATTCGGTGAAGGCGAAGGTCTTGGCTTTATGACTTTAGGGGGTGAGGATTAATGGCTAATGTTGAATTAAACATAGTAGCATTAGGAGATTTTTCATCTGTTAATGCAGGAATTAAATCACTTCAAGAGCAAGTAGCTCTCCTTCAAAAAAATCTTTCAGGTGTTGGATTAAATGCAACACTAACAAAAGACCTAGCAGGCATGCAAGCTCAGTTCAAGCAGACTATGCTTTCAGCTGGGCAGTTTACACAATCAACAGTTGCAATGACATCCGAAACAGAACGTTTTGGAACAGCTCTTGCAGCAGGTAAACTAAAGCTTACAGATTATTATAATATTATTCGTCAAAAAACTTCTGAGGCTGTAACTCAAGTTAAAGCATTAGCTATTGAACAAACTAAACTTCAAAACTCAATTGTCATGAACGATCCTTCCAAGCAAGGAATTTTATCTGTATATACACCCACACAAATTGACAAAGTTTCTAATGCTACAAGGATAGCTGCAAATGAAGCAAACCTTTATGCAATTGCAGTTCAAAAGGGATCTCAAGCCCTTACAAACTGGGGTAAGAATACACAGTGGGCGGGTCGTCAGTTAACTGTCGGTATGTCTGTACCATTAATGATATTTGGACAGCAAGCAACATCAGCATTTACATCTGTAAATACAGAGCTTACTAGATTACAAAGACTTTATGGTGAAGGACTTAAGCCACCAAGCCAAGCTGAACTTGATCAAATTTCAGGTCAGGTTTTACAGCTAGGAAAGCAAATTGCCAATACAATGGGTATTGCACAAACTGAAACTGTTAAGACTGCTGCTAACTTTGCAGCAATGGGTAAGCAAGGCCAAGATCTTCTTAATATTACAATGCAGGCGGAAAGACTTTCAAAGCTTGGCGGTATTGACACAAATCAATCAACCAATGCTATTGTTGCTCTTCAAAACGTATATAGAGTTAGCACAACAAACTTAGCAGACGCAGTTAACTTCCTATCTGATATGCAAAAGCAAACAACAATGTCTCTTTCCGATATGACGGATGCGATCCCTCGTGTTGGACCAATTATGCAGCAGTTGGGTGGAAGCTATAAGGATACAGCTGTTATGCTTCTTGCTATGAAAGAAGCTGGTGTACCAGCTGCACAAGCTGCTAACGCACTTAAATCTGCATTTGCATCTATCATCGCACCTACATCTGCAGCAACACAAGAATTTTCTAAATTTGGAATTAATTTATCTGCAGTTAAAAATGCAGGAACTCCAGTACAAATGATTGAAAAACTACAAGAAGGTCTTAAAGGATTAACACCACTTGTCAGAGAACAATTAATTGAAAAGCTTTTTGGTAAGTTTCAGTTTGCTCGTGTGTCAGCACTTCTTGACAACTTTGGTAGAATTGGATCTCAAACCCAAAATGCATTGAAGGTTGCAGGAGCAACATCTAGTCAGTTAGCAGACCTTGCAAACCAAGAAATGAAGCAAGCAACATCTTCTCCAACTGCTAAATATCAGAGAGCACTTGAAACATTTAAAGCCGATCTTGTTCCAGTAGGACAAAAGATTCTTGAATTTGCAACCAAACTCATGAACTTTGGTAATGCTGTTGCCAATGTATTTGGTAAGCTCCCAGGCCCAGTTAAAACAGTTATGGGTGCAATAGCAATTGGTGTAGTTCTGGCTGGACCAATCATCATGTTAACTGGTTTGATGGCCAACTTTATAGGATTCCTTGTTAAGGGTATATTTAACATTAAGCAACTTGCAACAGGTGGCAAGACTTTAGGTCAACTATTAACTCCAGAACTTGTTGCTGCTCAAAATGCTTCAAGAATGTTTAATGATGATATGTTAAACAATGTAAGCTCTGTTGATTTGCTTGCAGGTGCAATTGATAAGCTTACAATTAGTATTAATGGAATGGTGAAAGCTCTTGACGTTGGAACGGGAGTAGATGGCCTAGTACAAACAATTGGTGCAGTTGCAACAACAGAAGCATCTGTATATACACAGATGCACCTACCTGGATTTAATAGCGGAACAACAAGCGTTCCAGGAAGTGGCAATGAAGATAATTATCCAGCATTGTTAACTCCAGGTGAGGCAGTAATCCCTGCTGATAAGGCAAGAATGTATGGTCCGTTTATTTCAGCAATGATTGATGGTACATTGCCTAGACATAGAAGTGGAACAAAGGGCTACGCAACAACGCTTTCAGAAGATCACCCACTTGCTGGAGTTGTTTCAGCTCTTGATGCAAAAGAACAAGCTAAAGCAATTCAACTTATTAATGCTGAAGAATCAAAGCTTTTGTCAACTACTGCAAAGATTGGAGATTCTTTAAAGCCAGCAGCACTTGTTGAAATGAGAAAGAATCTTAAAGGTGCAATCGAAGACGTACAATCGTCTGGCAAGAAACTTACTTCTGGAAGCCTTGGCACAGCATATAGATCTCGTTCTACAGCTTTAGAAGATATTTCTGACCCAACATTACGATCATACTTTGCGGGCAAGGGAGTTACGGAAGTCCCAGCAGTAGGATTTAGAGCGGGAATGAATGCTAATTCATCATCACAAATGCAGTTCGGTCACGTAGGCTCTGGTGTACAAATGTCTGCATCTGATATGTTGATGCAGGTTAAAAGCGGTGCTATTGAATTAAAGGGTAAGGCATTAACTGATTTAGAAGAACTTGTTAGAAAGTCTCCAGATTCTCGTGTAGGAATAAAGAGTGGCCTAGGCTACGATATGGCTGGTAAGTATAACAATGTCATGCATCCAGGAAAAGGCGGAGCAAACCTCGGTGAGTTTGTAGATGATTATAAAGCTGGCGGTGCGGGTAAGTGGGATCAATCATTAGTTCATGCTGGAGTTAATCCTAATGATCCAACTGTACTAGAAGCTAAAAAAGCATATGATGATGCAATGGTCCAAGAACTTGAAAACCTTAAAGAAAAGGTTGGACCTAATTTTGGCATTATGGATTCAGATATTACTCAAATTGAGGCATCTGTAAGAGAAAAAATTCGTGGTATATATCCAGCATTTGCAAGCATAGTTGATAAAGCAGAAAAGACTATTACTGAAATTCGTGTAGATGGCGGTAATAGATTAGGCGGTTCAAGCCCTTATTCAGGCAGAGTTGCAGGCGGTTGGGGAGCATCAGACATGCTCAATGCAGAAGCTATGGCACTGTCTGGTAAAAATGCTGTTGATGAAATTCTTGTATCAGCCAAAAAAGAAGGAAGAATTAATAGTCCTTCAGAATTATTTAGTGAAGAAGTCGGTGTTCCAATTGGCCAGGGAATTCAAAAAGGTTTCCAAGAAACACTTCCTGGCATGGAAAACATGCTTTCTACTTCTATGCAAGACATTGCAAACACACTACTTGCTGAAGATAAGCAGTTTAATCTTATAGGTGCAACTATTCCAGAAGCACTCGGAAAAGGAATTGTTGAAACAACCCCAGAAGCACTTGCTATTGCAAAAGACTTTGCTATGCAGACTGGAAATGCAATCAATACAACACTCGAAGAAGAGGCTGTTAAAACTAGAGGCATTGTAGGTAGAATTGCTTCAAGCAAGATGGGCCTTGCTAGCGGTATGATGGGTGTTGGTATGGTTGGTGGCATGATCGGTGGCAGTGCAGGTTCGGCTTTAGGCACTGCAGGTTCACTTGCAGGTATGGCTGGAATGATGGCTCCAAAAGAATACGCTGCAGAAGTTATGGCGGGAGTATTTGCAGTCTCTCTACTCTACTCAGGTGTATCTAAACTTATTGAAATGGAAAAGCAACACCAAGCAGCTGCAGACTCTGCTTATCAAACAAGTGATAGCGTTATGTCTCAATATAAAGATGGAATTGATAAAGTTAATTCAGCTCTTTCTTCAACTGCAGATTATGTAAATGCAATTCCAGCCACAAAGAATGTAACTGTAAATATTAATCAGACAACTTCAGGAAGTACCGCAGGTGGTGGACTTTCTCCTGATGCACTTTCTGCAAACGTAAAAAGAATTGAAGCTCTTGATAAGAGCAATGTTGAAAGATTAAATTTTGAAGGTTTGAGAGATATTGGAGATGGTAGTGGAAATCAACAGATTGCTTTCCTTACTAAATTAGCTAAAGCACAGGCAGCAAGAGGTGGGTCGCAAGGAGATGTAACAAGTTATTTGTCAGGACTAGCCCAGACTGCAGGTCAAGGTTTTGTAACAGGAGATAGATTAAATTCAGCAATTGCTGCTGTATTTAAGGGCGGACAGCAAAAAGCAATTACCGATACTGTGTCTGGACAAATTGATTTTGTTACAAATGATACTTTAAAGGGATTTGCTCAATCTAAGGACGGAATGACAATCCCTGGCGTTAGCTATGTAGATTCACAGCAAGCAAGAAATGAAGCTGTTAATTCAATTAATGATTTAATCACAAATAAGGGCCAGGGTCAAACATTTGAGATGGCAACTGATATAACTCAATCAAAGGCAAAAAGAGATTCTTATATTAACGCTTTAGCTAATACTTCTTATAATAAAGCTCCAGATATCGTTACGGATGCTATGTCAAGATCTACAGACCCATCAATGCAAAACCTTGCACGTCAACTTCAAACAGTCGGTGCAAGCGGTAAAACTCTAGCTGATAAGTTAAGACTTGTAAATGAAAACACCGTAATCGGTCAAACATTGATGAATTCTAGTTGGGTTGCTAAGGGTAAAGAAATTACTATGCAAAAAGAATTTATTGCATGGCAAGAAAAAAATGCAGCAGCATTAAAAGCAGGAACAATTGCTACAGGAGACTTCTTTAAGCAAAATAAAGATTGGGCAACATGGGCAGATAATTGGACTGCTCCAATTCCGCCAGGTTCTTCCAGCTCATCAAGTAGTAGCAGCACTAATGACGGAACTGTAGTAGACCCATCAGTTGCATTGCAAAATAAATATAAAACTCTTATTGATCAGCAAAATAAGCATATTGCATATCTTGATAAATTGCAGACAGCTATGGACAGAGTTAACACTCTTGCTCAAAATCAGTTAAGCTATGCAACAAAGCAGACTGATATTCAAAATCAAATTACTCAAGCAATGGCATCTGGAGATTATTTAAAGGCTAACCTGTTAAGACAAGATGCAGCAGCATCAACAGATGAATTTAATAGACAGTCTATAACTAACTCTAATAAGTCCGCATTGGACGATGCAAAACTTGCAATGTCTGATTTCCAAGACACTATTTCTCAAGGACTTAATCCAACTGCAGCTCAAATTCAAGCTCTCAAAAATGTTCAAAAGGTACAATTGGGAACATATACTCAGGCAACAATGAATAGCCCAGCAGCAGTTGCACTTGCAAAGGGTGCATCAACAATGGGTTCTGTAGTTTCTGCAAGTCCGTCTCAAGACACATATCTTGTTACAATTAATGCAGGTAAGGCATCAGCAGCAGATATAGCAAAAGCACTAGATCAGCTGCAAAAGAAAAATGGTGCTAGCTTTACAATTGGAGGTCTATAATGTCTCATTTAATTAACGGCGGTATTGCAGTTTCTACTGACAATACAAATTGGTATTATATTACTGATGAAAATAGAAACCCAATTAAGATTTCATACGAGGTAATTGAAAAAACCAACCGTATGGCAGACGGAACTTTAAGAAGATTTGTTATTGCTAGAAAACATAAGATAGCCACTGATTGGAAGCTTACATCATCTTCAAGCGTAATAACTTGGGATCATGCAGTTTTGCCAAACAACTATAAAGGCGTAGGTCTTGCATGGTTGAAATCATTTTATGAAGCAAATGTATTTGTTCCAATATACGTAAAGGTAATTAGCTCAGGATTATCTACTGATTCTGCTAATCCAACTCCATTTACCCCCGACCCAGGAACCTTTTTAAGTGCAGTAAACAACTCTTCCGTGTATACTGTATTCATGACATCTTTTACATATGATGTAGAGAAGAGAAGCAATACCCAAGATTTGGTCACAGCTAATATAGAATTTACGGAGATATAATGCTAGGAACAACTCCAGTAAAACAATATTTCTCATCAGGAAGCACACACCACGTTACACCAGCAGTTTCTGCTGAGTGGAACTATAACCTCTTTTATACACCTCTTACCACTTTCTCTGGAGATGGATCTCAAGTATCTTTAGATTGGACAAATGCTGATCAGTGGACTGCAACAGGCTCATCTGTAAGCAACGAAGGTGTCGGAAGATTTACTACCGCATATCCATCTCCACATAGTTCACTTAAGCTTTCCACAATAAATCAAGCGGGAGCTGCAAAGATAAATGTTTCAGTCCCTAATGGACTTAATACCTATAAAGTTGTATTCTTTGCAAGAGTAAACCAAGATACTCAAGTTACTTTATCTGCACAAACATATATAGATTCTCATAGATCTTCAACAACATCTGTTGTTCTGGATAGTGCTATATGGACACGTGTAGAAGTGCTTGTTAGTTCAAGGCCTGTTGATACACCATATAGCAACTTTACGCTAACCCTTGATTACACAGCTATTGACACAAGCTTTAATGAAATTGATATATTTGTAGATCAACTTCAAATTTATCAAACTAGCATATTTGATTATCAGTATGGAAATTTATGGCCAACTTCTGCACCATTTACACATTTTAGACCAGGTGAAAGCTATGTACCTTCAGGTAATTCTTTAACACCATTGCCAAATAACTTTAGAAGAGTAAGCACAGATTTATCAACATCAAAAACTTGGCCAACACAAATGCCAATTAGCCCAGCTGTATTTCACCCAAGACTTTTGGGCCTAGCAAATTCAAATCCTCTTTATAAAAATGGAATGGTTTCAGATTACTCTACTTATAGATATTTTGTTTCAGATATTGGCTCCCCATACCTAGGTGGAGTTTATGATCAGATACTAAATACTAATAAAATAGTTTTAAAGTTTAATGTAGCATATGGAAAGCCAAGTGCATTTACAGTTGCCCTATCTAATACAGTGACTGGGTATTCAAGATCTATATCGCTAACTGATGCAGATGTTGATGATTCTGGACTATGCATTCTTTATCTACAGGTAGACGGATCTTGGGCATCAAGAGGAACCTGGTCTACAATGCCAGCCTTTAATCTTGCAGGAGATATACGTTTTGGAATTGCATCTCAAGTAGAAGCGTATCAGCCAATTAACAAAATTGTATTACATCAAACTAGCTTTAGCATAAATTCTAATTTTGCTAGCTCTTCAGATGTTGCACATTCTGACATGAGCAGATTGCAAGTTGTAGAAATTTCTCCAAGATTAGAAGTAGATCTAACATACTTCTTGATGACATTTGATACTACATCTGAGCTAGATAACAAGCAAAGCCCATTGCCAATTTCAGCAATTTCATCAAATAGTGCAACGATAGAATTGTCAAATGTTCCATTAGTTGTTAGCAACAATGTTTTAAGTTTGTTTTCAAATAACTCATCTACTTCACCGCTTAAAGGTTTGTTTAAGAAGAATGTAAAGTTTTACATCAACTATGTAATTCAAGATGCTGTTTCAGGTACCACCCCCGCAGATAGAGTGCTGCCTGGTGGAGTTTGGTACGCAGAGTCCTGGGACAATAAGGATATAGAAAAAGTCACGGTTAACCTTTTTGATATAACAAAATACCTACAATTTTTGTCTCCAACGGATTATGTTTGTCAATCAGAAAATATCTTTAATGTTATTAGTAATATATTAGATATGTCTGGTTTTACAGATTATGATTATGATAGCTTGAGAAAAGTTTCTTTAAGAAGTACTTCTATTAATGGAAGTCCATATGTTAATAGCCAGCCAATAATAGCTTCCTATTTTTATTGTGACAGCACTCAGCAAAAAGTGTTTGACGTTCTTCGTGAAATATTTGAAGCGTATCAAATAGGTGCATATATTGATACTTATGGGGTAATGAAGTTTTTGAACCTTGATCAAATTTTAAGTAATCAAAATAGTGATTTAATTGTTCATGACTCTACGCTTCCAAAAGTTATGGTCACACCAGAAAATGAAACTCTTTTGGTTAGCCCAAATATTATTACAGATACTTATACTGAAACAATTAAAACTAAAATCGGACAGGCAACGATTAAGTACAAGATTCCACAAAATAATAAAACATTAGACCCTTCAGGCACGGGGTTAAAGGGGCCAACTGCAGTAAGAGTTATTGATAAGAATGACGTTCTTTGGACATTGGATAAAGATGACGCATTAACCTTTAACTATCTATACAGCAATATAGATACAATATCCCAAAACTATTTTAATCTTGATCCAAATGACGTACTTAATCCATTCACACAATGGGGCGTAGATCATGATGGCTATGCAATTATTGAAGGTGAGATAGTAAGCTTTGCTGATAAGGAATATTCTTTCACTATAACTCAGGATGCAAATCCAAGCTCTGTAACTCCGACCATATCAACTGGAACTTATAGTAGCATCATCAGCAACTCAAATGATTTAAAGGCAGCGATAGCCACATATTCTGCAGAAGCAGGTTTTACAGGACAGATACAATATTATCCTACGGGCAAGATTGCAAATGTTCAAAGAGGTTTATTTAATAGTCCAGTTAGAACTCACAAAATAATCACCAATAAATCAGACCTTGATGAAAAAGCAACTATTCTTGCAGGATCAAATTGCACAATTGCAAACCATGAAATTATTATGCCTGCAAATCCAGGTGAGTATTCAATTTTGGTTCCTAAAGATGATTCTGGCAACCATGAGGTTAGCTATGACTATCATACATATTCTACAAAAATGGTTATAGGGCCAAATGCTGTTACTCCAAATGACGGTGCAGGCGGGGGAATTGTAGTAGGTTTAGATGGAGCAAATCCAGTATATGTAGAAATCAGACAAGACTTTCAGAAAAAAGTAATAAATAAAAAAGGTGTTAGCGTACCTTCATATCGTTTATATGTTTATAAAAATCAAGATGAAAAGCAATCCCTTCTTTCTGTACCATATTATGATGTAACAGCATCTCTACTTAATCAATCTGATGTATATCCATCTGATTCTCCTTTTGCAGAATTTGGTAAAGTGGTCAATTTAAAGTTTGTTGTTTTGCCACCAGAAGAAAGATTTATTGTAACCTCTGCAACTGGGTCATATAAGAGTCCAGCTTTTGAAATCTATTTAAATAAGCATAAGATTAATATTCAAACCCAAGATGTAATTATTGATACAACAGGAACATTTGGAATATTTGCCCATAGTGCAGTTGCTGGGTCAATAGGATCTATACCGTTTACAGAAATTTATGCTTGTCAAACTGCACTAGATAGTGCAACAAAGCAATACCACTATGAATTAGAAAGCTTTGCAAACACTATAGCAAGTAAAAATAAAACTTTTGAAATCAACTACATGCTACAGACCAGACCAATGGTTGTGGGAATCAACTATTACGATGTACAGTATAGTCTTGCACCAGCTATTAATGCTTACCCAGTCCCAATCAGCTACTCTTGGTACTACTGGACACCAGCAAAAGGCAGTGCACCTGGCCCAGTTACCACAGCAAATGGTACTACGGCGGAAGTACAAAATCATATTATTGTTAATGAAGATGCACTAAATTACTCTGGTATATATCATTCAGGGTTTAGAGGAAGATTTGCTGTGATCAATAGCTCACCTTCATCTATATGGCTAAAGAAAACCCCAGATACAACTAACTCCATAGATGTATCATTTATGGTAAATACAAACGATGCCATTCAGCTAAGTGCAGAGCAGTCAATTAGTCAGGTCTTTGACCCAGCAAATATGTCTGAAAGTATTACAATTAACTCTAACTGGGTTCAATCAAAAACTGCTGCTATTGGTATACTAAGAAATATTTTTAGAGCACTAGATGGATTTAGTAGAGATACTCAAATATCAATATATGGAAATCCATTAGTACAAATTGGGGATGTTGTTACAATTGATTACAACTTAAAAAATATTCAAAATACAAATTATTTTGTTCAAGGTGTTAAGCAAACATTTAACAGTGGACTTGAAACCATTCTAACGTTAAATCAAATTTCAAATACTCCAACGACTCCAATTACATCTGCTCCGCCAACTACAACATCAACTACGCCTCCTGTGACTCCACCGAGCACTAACACTCCAACTGCTACAGGATATATAACTCCTACTTCAACTGGGTCGGGTACAAACGGATTGCCTGCACCTTATAATATTTACTATGATGCTGCAAAGAATTGGTTATATTGGTTGCCAGGAGAAGGTGCTCCGTTAGTTGAATTTGCATTTGATAATGTAGATTATGGGTTTGCTCAATCAGTAGTTAATCCAGCAGATAATCACATATCTATGGGATTATTTACCGAAGGCTCTGGACCTCATATTGTAAAGTTACAATCTCGTGCAAACGATAAATCTTTGGGTGGGTATGTAGTATGTACAATAGTTTATTAAATGATATAATTAATGGAGGGCAAAATGGCATACAGTAATAGACCAGCTAGTAGTAGATCTGCATCTGTTCAAAAACGTAAAACTCTCTACATTGCTGAGAGTGATCCAAGAAATAATCCAAAATACAAGATGGATTATTATGGAGAAATTGTTGTTTTATCTGATTTAGAGTATGCGAATTTACTAAAAAGATATACTTATCTAAACCCTCAAGATGCATCAATAACTTTGCCAGAACCTTCAAAAGAGGTATCCACACTTCACCCACCAACTAACCTGTATTGGGATTATGCAGATAATAATGCTACTGAATACGTGCCAAGTACAACATCAACATCCATAAATGTTTATGTAACGTTTGATCCAGGATCGGATGATGTTCAGTCTGATGGTCCAATAACATATGAGTATGTTGTGACCCCAGTAACTTCTCAGGGTGCAAGTTCAGTAGGAGGTTCAGGTTCAGGATCAGCAGCGGGAGGTAAAGGTTTGGGAGGCACAGCTTCTACTAATCAGGCTAAACTTCAAACAGTTGCAGTTACTGTTGCACACAAGACAGCAAATCTTATTGAACTGACATGGGGTCAGCTTGCAGGAGCTACTTCATATTTAGTTAAGATTAAAGGTGCAAACCAAGCAAATAGCAATGGTAAAGCTACAATGGACTATAACGAAGCTGCAACCTCAGATGCAACCAGATATTTTAGTATATACCCAATGTCTGGTAAAATTTTCTCAGGAGCTTATACTTACAGTGTTAGTGTAGTTTATCCTAATGGTACATCAAAGGCGGTGACTGGAAATTTCACAATTTAAAGGTACATATGTATTTAAGCAAAATGGCCAAGAAATTGGAAGATCTGAAAACCTAATTACCTCTAATGGTAGGAAGGTTCTTCTTCAGTACCTTTGTGGCATTAAAAACAACTGGGCCTCACACATGGCTGTAGGAGCAATTCAAGGTACGCCAAGCGTGAACGATTTAGAGTTAAACTTTGAAACACTTAGATTCCCAGTTACTCTAAAAACTTTTCAATCAGCCACCCCTACATCTCCAGACATGATTGTTGTAAGGGCAGAAATGCCAGCAAACATGTATGCCAATATATATGAGGTTGGAATATACCCTGAAGATAGAGCAACCGATATTGCTAATAGAAGCAATAACATATTAACAGATTTCTTCGACCTTTCTAACTGGACAGCTACAGCAGGCAATGTGCTAGTAACTGGATTTATTCCGCAAGGGTCAAACTCTCCAAGAATCGGCGGGTATTCAGTAGAGCTGCTGCCAAATACTACATATCAAAATAATACATATAACATTAACATGCTAGGATACTCTGATCTTGATACATTGCAGATCCTTGCATACAATACAGTTGCTGGAACGCTAACTGTAACCCTTACAGATACATACGGGAATCAATATCCATTTACATATACATTACAAAATAATGATGGATATCAAGTATTGTCTGCCCCATTCCCTCCAGGAATCCACTGGACTAATACGGTTAACTCAATATCAATACAGACAGACGGAAGTGCAGTTGTAACAATTGATGCTATTAAAGCTTCTGTAACAAAAGAATTGGGATCTAGTGATTTTATTATTAGTAAGTCTTCACTTAATACACCGATAGCAAAAAATTATGGGGTACCTCTGGATATTGAATATTATATCCAGTTGTTATAAGAAAGGGGTAAAAAATGGCTGTAGGCACAATATCAAATATTAGCGTATCTGTATCAGCAAATACAGCTACAGTTTCCTTTCTTAGACCCTCAAATGTAACCTCTTATGTAGTAGCATTTACATCTCAAGATTTTACTCAAATAGTAACAAAAACATTTAATGTTAAAGCAAACGTTGGGGCTAAAGAGTCCTTTGCTGTAAGTGGATTGACTGCAGGCGTAAATTATTATTTAAATGTAACTCCTAAAAATGGTTCTACTTCGGGCACTCAAACACACTATGTAAATGGTCAGACATTCGATTTAATTAAAATGCCAAAGGCAGCCATTACTCAAAGCCAACAGCAACAGGGAACATCAAGCAATCAGGGTGGATCGGTATCATCTGGAAGCAGTATAGGTAGTTCTGCAAATGGTGCTACAGTTGGCCCATCTTCTGGAGCAGGATCAAATACAGCTTTAACTCCAGGAACAACAACTCCTCCGCCAAGTGATCTGTCAGCATCTACAAGGCAGGGATTAACTGTAACTGGTCTTGAGCCAAACCAAACATATCAAGTCCAAATTTATTCTGTAACAACACAAGCAGACGGCACTATTGTTAAGTCTTCAAACTCAACGCCAATTACAATTAATACTCCCAACGTTGCACCTAGTGGTGGAAACTTTTCTACACAAAACTCTAATACAGATATCCAGCTTTCTGGTGGATCTTTGTTTGCTGGAACATTTCCAATTAATTCAGGTGCTTTTGATGTCGTTAATGGCACAACAACTGGGACTGGAGTTATCCTTAATCAGACTGGGCTAGCTGGATTTAATGCAGGAGCAAAAGAATTTTGGATTGATGCTTCAACAGGTAAGGCATACTTTGCAGGGTTAGTAACAGCAGGAGGTGTTGTAATTGGTAAGGGTGTTAACCCTGTAAATAGCCCAACAACAGGCACTCCAGCGGGAACTAAAAATGGTATCTATATCAACCCAACAAACTATTGGTATGATGATGGAACATGGGCAGGAAATGCTTATCATATTGCTTCATCTTTAAAAAATAACAACCCAGGAAATGGCGTTCCATCCCTAAAGCCTTCTTCAATTGCAAACCTTGCAGCAGCATGGAGCGGATCTGACTTAAGCATTACTTTTGATTTTGACCCATCGGTACAAAGCAATCAATTCGTTTCAGCATTTAATATTATCTTAACTCCTTCAGGTGGTAGAGCTTACACTGTCAACAATGCAAATATAAACCTATCAACAACTCATCAGTCTTATGTATTTACAGGAACTGCAAACCAACACTACTTTGGGTTCCCGCAAACAAGCTTTTCAAGTATTAGTGTCCAAGCAATTGATGCGTTTGGCAATGCAGGAGATATAGCAACAATTACTGGGCCAGCTTATAATAGTGGATTGCCTGTGCCAACCATTACTGTGTCTCCAATAACTAATGGTTATACTGTTTCATATACAACCCCAAGTCAACCAAACTTTAATTATATATCTATTGAAGAGTATATTTCTGCAAGTGCAACTGAACCTACAGGTGTTACATATAGACAAGTCTATCTAGACACTGTAAACCCTGCAGTTATAACAACATCTGATGTTCAACAAAGATGGGTTAAGGCAAGATTCACAGATAAGATAGGAACATATACAGCTTATTCTGCTGCATCGGTAGTAACCCCAGCTCCAATACAAATTGTTAACACTACTCCTCCAACTGATTTAACAGCAGCATCAGCAGCATGGAGCGGTAGTGATATTATAATTAGCTATACTAAACCAGCAGCAAATGCGGGAGTTAGATTTATAGTAACTTTAACTGCACCTAACAATGCTACTGGAACTTTTTACTTCTTCCCAGATGGAACAAATAACCTTAATCAAACTTATAAGATAACAAAGGCAAACCTTTATGCACAGTTTGGTGCTTACTACAGCTCCTTCACTGGAACAATTGTATCTGCAAGCTCTGTAGATAATAGATCAAATGGAATATCATTTAACGTACCAGCAAGAGTAAATGGCCTTGCAAATATAACTCCAGTGTTTACAGCACTAGCAGTCTCAGATGGATACACTGTTTCATTCAACCTTCCATCTTCTGCAACATATGCAGAAATTTATCAAAAAGCAACAGATTGGGGAACATCACCTGCTAACCCTCCAGATAACATGACTGCAACTTATGTTTCAGGTGGGGCATCAGGAAGTAAAACTCTGACTGTAAGCTCAGCAACAGATAATGACGGAAATACAAATGTACCAATCCCTGTCGGGTATTTTGTACTTGGCCCAGGAATTCCAAACAATACTTATGTTGTATCAGTATCTGGCAATCAGGTAACATTAAATAATTCTTTAACTCAGCAAGCATCTGGCACCTATACCTTCTATGTATTAGTTTACTCTGGAGGAAGTCCAGCAAATGTTTATTCTAACTTCTACAGCCCTACATATTTATTAGTTAGATACTATGATGATTTTGGTGGCTACTCTTTAAACTCTGCACAACAAATAGTTACACCACTGAATCCTGGAAACTTATCTTTAATTCAAAACCCAGTAGCATTTTCAACAGACGGATCTATTTTGGCGGGTGCTTCACCTACAACTGGCCCAAGAGTTCTTATTAATAAAACTGGAATTTATGCTTATGACAACAATGGTAATCCCACGACAACTCTTTATGGAGATGGCACAGGATCAAACAACATAACTCTTTATACTCAAAAAGCTCAAATTGCAGATTGGCTTGTAGGCTCATCAACAATACAAAATGACTTGCACATATCGGGAAATAATTACACAGGGCTTTCAGCATCAGGTCCGTATGCTTTTTGGGCAGGTGCTGATACATCAGGCAATTATGACGGTAATGCAAAATTTAGTGTAACTCCCGCAGGTGTAGTAAATGCAAGCAATTTAAACATTTATGGTGGAACCATTAATGTCGGTGGTGGTAACTTTACGGTAGACTCCAATGGTGCAATGAAAGCAACAGGGGCAGATATTAATGGAAAAATTACTGCTCAAAGCGGATCATTTGCAGGTAGCGTACATATTCAAAGTGGCGGATCTTTGTATGCAGGCCTTGTCGCTAATACAACTGGAAGCGTAAACTTTGGTGAACTAGGTATTACAGCTTTAGGTTCAAACGGATCAACCTCTATCCTAACAAATGGAACATATACACTTTCAACAACCTCTGCAAATATTGGCGGGTGGATAGTTAATTCAAGTCAGATTGCAGATTCATCAGGTCAGTTTGTTCTAGACTCCTCAGCAAAATCTTTAACTATATCGGGAACAGTAAGCAATACCAACTATTCTGCAGGAATAAAGAACCCAACATATGCTGGAGATACAGTAATCTATGCAGGAAGTAACTTTACCGTAGATTCCACGGGATTAGTAACAATGGTTGGTGCAACAATCAATGGCTCAAACATTACTATGAATAATGGTGGTGCTTCAGGAAATGCCATTTTATTCTCAGATACATCTATGCAATTGAAGTCTGCTCAAATTTTGCCATACAGCTACGGTGGAGGATCAGTAAGCACTGGGCTTTCAGGGTCTTATTTTACGGGAAGCCCATCTCAAGCTTCAGGATCTTCTGCTCTTTATATGGGAGATAACACATCTAGCTATGGCGGTTACCTAGGAGTAACAACGGGATCTTCTGGGGGTGGAGTAAATATTGTTGCTAAAAATGGATCTTCAATTCAAGCTTCATTAACACTTGATGCCAACTCAGGAGTTGTTTATATTAAGAGTGCAGCAATAGATACCAATCCACACTACGATTTATCTTACAATGATATCTCCGCTGTACTTATGGCAGATTCATATGGTAGAATTAGCAGAGGAAAAGCTTTTTACTATAGTGGTTCTACATCAACTCAGATAACTGGAGGAAATTATTCCTCTGTAGGTCGTGATGGAGATATCATCTTTAGCGTAGCGTAAAGGATATAAATGGGTAACTCATATATTAAGGTTAGCGGTGTTTGGCAACCTATTAAAAACATGTATATGAAGATTTCTGGTGCCTGGACACCAATTAAAAATGCCTACATGAAAGTAGGAGGGGCTTGGACAAACGTATTTGCTCAATCTCGTATTCCAACCATTAAATCTAAAGTAACTATATCTACAAACAGCTCAAATTATCCTGCCACCTTAACTGGAACTAACTACAATTGGTCAGATTCTGTATCGGACATTACTTCACTTACATATGTATTTCAAGTATCATCAGATGGCACAAACTTTGGAGCCATAGGTTCTCCACTTACAATATCAAATCCAGCTCAAGGATCTTCAACGTCCGTTCAATATGCCTTGCAAACCACAGACTTTTTAAGCACTTATCCAAATAGCTCATATTTTAATTTTGTTGTAACAGCTACGGCTAAAGACCAACAAACAGGAGTTTCAGTTTCTGATTCAGTTCAAGTGACACCGCCCCAAGGCCCAGGACAAATCACAGATCTTTCTGCATCAGATGTAGGAATGAACAGGCCCTGGAACAATGGTGCTATTCAGGTTTCTTGGTCAGCACCTCCAAGCAATGGAAATGCAATTGATTATTATTTAGTTGAATATCAACCGTACGGAAGCTCCTCTTGGTATCAAGCAGGAACAACAAAATCAACTTCATACCTTTGGACGGGATTGACAGCAGGATTTCAGTATTATATGCGGGCTACAGCTCACAATGGTGGAGGATTAGCTACACCTTCAGGAGCGTCAAATCTTATCACAGTCACAACAGTTCCTAATTCTCCTACTGCAATAAGTGCTGATTCAAACTTAGATAAACAAACAAACGTTTATTTTGCTACAGTTCCTGACGGTCAAAATGGTGGATATCCAATTTCTTACTATACTGCAACAGCTCCAGCAAGCTTATATCAAGTAGTAGCAGTAAGTAAGACGGGACAAACAAGCCCGATTAATCTTACTGGGCTGGGTAACAATGGATATCAACTTAGTGCTTATGTTACTGCTACAAATGCTAATGGAACTTCAGCGAACTCTAGCTCAGTTTATTTTACTCCGCAAGCACCATATCACAACCCGATCACTATTACAACAACTACTCCAGTAGGAACTTCAGATGGATTTAAGTTTTCTATAACAAATTCCAACTATTCAAGCTATAGCTGGCTCTTTACATTTACTGGGGGAACAACTTCTGGCCCTGGACCATTTTATAGTTATGGTCAATATAGTGGTCCAACCTACAATCCTTCAACGGGATACTATGATGTTGTTGTAACAAATGTTGTAGCAGGAGGATATGCAACTTTAAAGATTGATGCATATGACCCAGGATATGGATCATTAGAAGGCGAAGTATCAGTTACTGGATATACAAAACCAGGCCCAGCAACATTTATCCCGCACTACGGAACAGGAATTGGCTCAACAACCTCTACTTCGCAAGGATACATGACAATCTCATCTGTGGGTGCAACTTCAATAAATTACTGGGTTTACTACGGATCACACGGTACAGGCGTAACAGGATATGGAACTGATATTTCTTATACAGCTATGGATTCTGGTACTATAACAGGATCTTCAGGAACATATTATTTCCCACAAAATGGGTACTATATTGTTCAGGCTCAGGGTCTTAATGATTACGGCGGTGTTGGAACAAGAGTTGCCTCTGATGTGTCTAATAGAAACTGGTTCTGGGGACCAATATATCAAGCTCCAACTGCGGGAGCACCTACATTAATTTCAGCAACTCCAAATTCAACTTCTTCTACACAAGCAAGTCTTACCATTAGTTATACAGCAGGGTCAAATGCATCCTCATATAACGCATATATTAATGGCGTACTTGACGGAAACACGTCAGGAACTACTTACACATTTAGCGGACTTGTCCCAAATCAAACAGTAAGTTGGAGGATTGTTAGTGTAAACTCGGCAGGAACAGAAGGTGGGTCTATTAGTGGTTCAGCTACTACTCCACCATTTGTACAAATAACCGCAGGTCCACCAACAAATGTTCAATTATCTTTTGACGGTGTAAGCACAGTCACACTCACCTGGACAGCTGGAACAAATGCTACAGGATATTCTGTATATATTAATAGTTTCTCATCTCCTGATGGAGCTACATCAACAACTTCCTACGTGTATACTGGAGCGTATGCAGGAGAAACATTAACTTGGAAGATTGTTTCAGGTTATAATGGTCAAGCAGGTGGATCAGCCAGTGGAACTTATATAGTTACTACAGGTGGTGGAACATTTACATTTGCTCCATTTAGCTTTACTCCGTTTAGTTTTACACCGTTTAGCTTTACACCATTCTCATTTACCCCATTTGCGTTTACACCGTTTGGATTTACTCCACACTTCAGCTTTACCCCATTTGCGTTTACGCCGTTTGGATTTACTCCACACTTCAGCTTTACACCATTTGGCTTTACCCCATTTGGATTTACGCCACACTTTAGCTTTACACCATTTGGCTTTACCCCATTTGGCTTTACACCACACTTTAGCTTTACGCCTTTTGCTTTTACATACGGATCAAGCCTTGACTTGGCAATATCTGCTAGAACAACTGAGGGTGTGATACCACTATCTTCAATAAAGCTGGGGGATAAAGTATTAACCTCTAACATAGATTCTTACATAGATTATGATGCACTTTCACTATGGCAAGATAAAAATGTAGAGGTTTATGGTAATGAATTAGTGGAAGTTGCTGATATTGTAAATAGAAAGACTGACGTTGTTGTTATCATCAATGATGAGTACTTTACCAAAGAACATCTAATATTGATTAACAGAGATAAAATAATGTCATTTGTTAACTCCGATAATGTTGCTAAGGGTGATTATGTATGGTCGTACAACAATCAATCCTGGACGGAAGTAAATAAAGTACAAGTAATTGAGGATTCATCTTATGACTTAATATCAATTAAGGTTGAACCAAATAGACCTTACTACTCAAATGATATCCTATGCTATGATTCATATGTAGGTGAAAAAAATGTTTAAACGTGATATAATCAACTTGGAGGTAATAAATGTCTGATGAAGTATTGTCGTATGAAGACAAAGTTAATATTGTAAAATCACATCAAAAGAATCTCAGGTTTAATGAATATAACTTAAACTTGTCTTTAAAGCAGGAAAGCTCAAAGGCTTCTCCTTCTGAAGCATCTATAATTGACATTAAAGCTCAAGCTGCTGATGTTCAGAGACAGATTACCATTTTGCAAGAAGAGCTGGACTCTTTAGAGCATGAAGAACAACTAAGACTACAAAACGCAAATAAGGTGGAAAATGGCGAGTAAAGAAGAATTGATTATCATGGCTCTTCAACAAAGAATTGGAGAGATGGCAGCACAGCACGAATTAGAAAAAGCTATCCTTAGAGCTGAATTAACTCAAAATGAAGAAGCTAAAAAGGAAAAAGAGAAAGCAATTATAGATTACAATGAAAAGTTGGAAAATCTTGTTTCAAAAGAAAGTTAAGCCAAAGCGAACATACTATCCCGTTGTTCCTAGCGGATTAATAGCTCATACTGAAAAGGGCTATTTTTATATAAAGGGTTCAAAAAGATATACTGTTGTTTCAGAACGAGCAGCGATGTCCTGGAGCCTGCCCATTATTTCTACTAAAGATCAAATGCTTTCCAACCTACCGATTGCTGGCGTGGTTGGATTTCGTGACGGTACTTTGGTCAAAGATATATCTGATGGTAAAATATATCTTATAAGCGATTCAAAGCGTAGGCATGTTGTTGAGCCAGATGTTCTAGAGTGGCTAGAGCAAGATATAGTAGATGCGGGGCAAAAAGAAATTTTTGTTCATCCAGAGGGAGAAAAGCTAAGTGAGTAGTAATAGAATTATTCAATCAGATAACGCAGTCCTAGATCTTAATACTATTAGCACAATGATTGATACAATAAATGGTCAGCAAAAAGCAATCGAAGATTTGCAAGCACAGGTATTTGGCACAAGCACAACAGTTGATCCCGCAACAGGACAACCTGCCACCCAATCTGGCCCACTTGTTATTGATTACGGACATACGCCAGTTACCTCTGGAACTGTTACCGTAAAGTTTAATAAGCAGTTTAAGAGTGCCCCAGTATCAGTTGTAGGAACAATCTTGACATCTAGTGGCAATCAAGGGTATGCTTATGTATCTAAAACAATTACTGCCTCAGAAGCAGTGTTTACAATAGTTTCAAAGAGTAACACTTATAAAAATTATTACTTGTATTGGGTTGCTGTAGGTTACTAATGTACCAGCCACTTACTTCTTGGGTAAAGAGGGAAAGTAAGGTTAGTAGAGAAGGCTACGTTTTAATTAAAGTTCCAGAACATCCTAAAAACTTTAAAGGCTGGTATTACGAACATCGGCTAGTAATAGAAAAAAAATTAAATAGAATAATCAATGATTGGGAAACTATTCATCATATCAACCATGATAAAACTGATAATAGATTAATCAATCTTTTTTTGTGTTCACGGATTGAGCATAATAAAGCACACGCTGCTTGACAAATAATAATGCATAGTAGTACAATTTACTAAACCTAGAAAAAGGATTATATGACTAATGACTTAAAGTGGATGATGGTATCGGATATTCATTTCCCCCGCCATGATCCAAGAAAAGTAGAACTGTTCATGAAGGTTATGAAGTGGTTCAAGCCAGATGCAGTAGACCTGCTTGGCGATATTGATGATGCAGATTCAACCTCACGTTGGGCTGCAGAATACCCTGCAGAATTTTCTATCCCAGTATCTGACGGTGGCGTAACTGGCACAAGAGATTTTCTTGCTGATCTTAGAAAGACGGCGGGGTCAGAAGCAGAGATTCACTTTCATGATGGTAATCATGGGTGGACAAGACATGGAGATTATCTTGCAAAGAAAGCTCCAGCATTTCTAGAATTCATTACACCTGATTCACTCTATGAATATAAAAAGCATGGCATTCACTGGCACGAATATAACGAGCCTCCTGTGAAACGTTATGGCGATATGTATGGTCACCATGGCGAGTCCATTTCCAAGCACTCTGGAGAATCAGTGCGTAATGACGTTAACAACTGGGGGGTATCCCTAGTACGTGGACATTCCCATCGTATGGGGGCCTATTATCAAACATACAATATCACGGGACAAGAGTTGCGTGGATATGAAATTGGGCATCTTTGCGATGAGGATAAGATGGATTATTCCATACAAAAGAATTGGCAGGCAGGATTTGCAGTGGCACATGTTGTCAATGACTATCCACATATGCAGCTAATTCAAATTCATGACTACACTTGTGTAGTTGACGGTAAAATTTTTACCGCATAACCTATAGGAGAAAAATGAAGATCACAAATTCAGAGAAGACTCTGGTTGAGCACTACGTATATGCAACTGCATCAGCAGCTGTCATTCTTTGGCAGCGTGGTGGAGCAGCAAACCATAACCTCAAGCATGTTGCATTTGCAGCAATCTACGGAGTTATTGGTCCAGTTCTTGCAAAGATTAACCCACGTGGTTTGGTTGCAAAGCTAGTAAAGCAAGAGCATTTGTCTGCACCAGAAGCAGCGGTTCTTACTCAGGTAGCAACTACAGCTATTGCTGATGCTGATAAGGCTTTGGCGAAGGCAGCAAAGTAATAAAAAAATTAAAAAGTTAATACAGCTACAATGTAAAAAATGCTTAGGTCGTGTTTTTGTTGATAGAACATATCCACAAGATCAGCGAGTTGAGTTGTTTTGTATAATGTGTGGCAAAAGATGGATGGTAAGAAGAGATAGCAGGTTTGGTGCATGGATCGGAAAAGTAGAAGAAAAGCTAGCGAGAAGCTTCGGTACTTCTATTTAAATGGGGACCTTCATAAGGTACTAAGACGTTCCAGAGCTGAGGACTTACTTGTTGCTTGGAATTATCGCTTGGAGAAGCGTGTTGCTTATAGTTTGGCGGATGTCAATAAAAATAAACAACACGCTTACCCCATCTCAGAAGTAGTAAAGATTATCGGTAAACATGAAGACACAATCAAGCTTCATTTATACAGAGGTAATCTTCAACATCCACAAAGAGCATATGCTCTTAATGGAAACAAAACTCCAGGAAAATACTTTTGGAGTGAAGATGATATTAGAAATATGCATGACTTCTTTAAAACAGTTCATAGAGGTAGGCCTAGAACTGATGGTAGAATTACTCCAGGTAATATGCCAAGCAGAGCAGAGCTAGAGGCTATGATTAATCAAGAAAGTGTTTTGTATATGAAAAATAACGAGGGGGAGTTTGTCCCAGTTTGGAAACAGCCTGAATGGTAGATCAAAAGTTAAATAAAGAAGCTAAGCATGTGTTAGAACAATCACTAAAAGTTCTTGAATATGCTATGGAAATGGCTGTACAAAAGGACGACCTAGATGCTATGATAGGCATATCTGATCGTTTGATGATGCTATACCAGCATCTTTCGGATAAAGATGTTAAGAAGTTTAAACCAGGATTTGCTCTTATGAGCAGGGAAGAAGTACACGATGGCGAATCTGACTAGCGAGTCGGGAAATACCAATGTTAAAGTCGAGTTGCAGTTTACAAGAAATTTGGGCAACTATGAAAGCTTGAAGGTTTCTATTGGTGTTGAAGATTTTAAGCGTAGTCATGAAACAGTTGACGAAGCCACAAACAGGGTATATACTTTTGTCGAGGGTAAGTTGATGGAAAAAGTCAACGAGATTGAAGCGGAGCTAAAAGGTAAGAAATGACAAAAGATGAAGCAAAGTTGGCTTACGGCTTAGTAGGTCTTTATTGCACTCTTTTTAAAGAGAATTACAAGAAGGCCCCAGTTGTAAATCGTTATCGTGAAAAGTGGGCAATGCAAGATGTCATTGATAGCGTAGGATATGACAGAGCAAAAGTTCTGCTTGAGTATTATTTCAAGGTGCCTAAAGCACCACACAGCATGCAGTGGTTTTTTTATAACTTCGAGAAGTTAGATTTAGCATTGCAACAGCAAGAAGAAGATAAGTCCCGACGGGAATTAATCAGATTACGTACTAAGACTATGGTTGAAGAAAGAGACAATGAACGCTGAGGCTGCTGTTATAACTGCAATATGTGAGAACAAAGATATCTCTGTAGTTCTTGCTGATAATATTGATGAAGTCTTTACTTCTCATAGAGATGTTTGGGATGGGCTAAAATCTTATTACTTTAAGTTTAAAGCAGTCCCAGATATCTCAGTCTTGAAGGAACGCTTTAAAGATTTTGAGCCAGTAAATGTAAAAGGTCAAACTGCATACTACTTAGATACTTTAAAGAATGAATATCTTGCATCACGTCTAAGAAACCTACTCCTAACTTCTGGAGCTAGTTTGAAGACAGATGCTTCATCTAGAGTTATTGATAGCATGCAAAAAGAACTTTCTAAGTTGGGCAAGCTTACATCTAATGTAAGAGACGTTGATCTAACAGACTTTAAACTTGCTGAAAAGCACTATGAGGCTGTCAAGAACCGCTCTGACATTATGGGTGGTAGCCCAGGAATTATGACTGGATTTAAAGCTATTGACTATGCATACCCCACAGGAATGGCTCCAGGACACCTTATCGTCATGATTGGTTGGCCAGGTAGGGGTAAGACATGGCTTTCTTCTTATCTGGCTTGTAAGGCTTGGGAGCAGGGATTTAAGCCTATGATCATCTCTCTTGAAATGACTCCTGAAAATATGCGTGACCGTATTTATACTATGATGGGGTCGGGATTGTTTAAGGCTTCTGATTTTGCTAGAGGTAGTATTGATATGTCCGAGTTTGATGATTGGGGAACTAAAAAGTTTGCTGACAAGAATCAGTTTATCCTTGTATCAAATGAGGGTTCTGGCGAAGTAACTCCTGCTACAGTACAGGCAAAAATTGACCAGCACAAACCCGATATTGTTATTCTTGATTACCACCAGCTATTTGCTGATAATCAAGGTTCGAAGGCTCCAACAGAACGTAACATGAATATCTCAAAGTCGTTCAAGGCATTAGCTATGAATAATAATATTCCAATTATTGATATCACTGCTGCAACTATGGATGATACATCTGACCAAGATGGTCCACCTTTGCTATCACAAGTTGCTTGGTCTAAGGCTATTGAATACGATGCTGATATGGCTATTGCAGTTCATAAAAATCCTGACTCAAATGTTATGGAGATTGTAAGTAGAAAGAACCGCCATGGAACCGAGTTCGGTTTCTACTTGGACTGGGACCTAAACAGAGGTATAATTACAGAGTTGTACGATAAGGGGATTTCATAATGCCAGGTAAAGACCAGCAAAATATAGTCGTTGATAATCTATTTAATGAAGAACAAATTCAATGGCTCAAAAGATTTATTGATTCAAAGGAGATTGATGTTGTTGACCCACATAATGGTAGATACCTAAAGGGGCTTGATAATCAGATCAGGGAAGATATCATGGATATCGTAGTTAAGCTAGCAAGAGAAACTTCTGGCGAAGACCTAGTTCCAGGAGATATCGGATACTCTTATTACAACAACCAATATGGCGAAGTTTGTTTGCCCCCGCATATTGATGCAAACAGAACTGAATTTGTTATTGATTATCAACTTGATGCAAACGTTGAATGGCCAATTGTTATTGAGAAGAAAGAGTTTATCTTAAAAAATAATCAGGCTATTGTGTTTGCAGGCGGGGACCAGATCCATTGGAGACCTAGACAGAAGTTTACAGATGATCAATATACCGCTATGATTTTCTTTCATATGATTACAAAAGACCATTGGACATTGACTAATGGAGTGGATCCTAGAACTACTGAAGAGTGGCAAAAGAAATCCAAGTCTGCTTTTGGAGTTTATGAAAGAGACTACATGGACAATTAGTTTATGAAATGATTCCTTATCTTGGTATAATTTATACAAAGATAGGTGATCATGTACCCAAGAAAGATACACGATTTCTGGATGAATGGAATAATCAAAGATGATTCTAAATTTCAGAGTTCGAGAGAAAATTATGAGAGACTACTTGTTCAGCAAATGCGAGACAAAGGATATGTCCCAGTACTTGACATCTCACCACAATTTAATGTAAAATACAATGAGAGTAAAGACCAATACAGCTTTAATCTAGTGATGTATGGTATTTATTTAGGTAAAAAGAAAGCATTGATATACGAAGGCTTTTCAGGCCAGAGTTTAATACCAAAAGGATAACAATGAAGGATGCATACTCTAAAGCGGATCTCCGCTCTATTTTGCGTTCCTGCGGGGTTGAAGTAGTTTCGCAATCAGGAGAAGATTTTCTTTGCCTTTGCCCATTTCACCACAACACAGATTCTCCAGCTTTTGCTGTAAGTTATGCAAAAGGACTCTATGTTTGCTATAACCAAAGCTGTAATTCTGCTGGAACAATACTTGATTTAGTTAAGAAGCTGACAAATAGAAATGATTTTGAAGCTTTAAGGTTTATTCAAGCAAATAAGTTAACTGCTGCACAAGCACTTGAAGAAGAGTTAAAAGATTTACTAGAGGATAAGCCAGAGTTTGAAGTATTTCCTACTCAAACAGTAGAGGGTGCACACATGCTTTTGATGTCGAATTCCCATGGTTCAAAAGATTACTTGCTTTCTAGAAAAATTAGTGAAGAAGCAATGGAATACTTTCAGCTTGGTTTTTCTTCAATTCAGAGAATGACTATGGTTCCATTGCATTCTCCAGATGGAATGCTAGTTGGGGTGATTGGAAGATCAATAGAAGGCAAGTCATTTAAGAATAGTCCTAACCTGCCAAGAAATAAAACCATGTTTAATCTACATAGAGCAAAGCGTGAGGGCGGTACTATTATTATTGTTGAGTCTAGCTTTGATGCTATTCGTTTATGGCAGGCGGGATATCCAAATGCTGTCGCTACATTAGGTGGAAGCATATCAGATATTAATATTCAACATCTAAATAAGTATGCATCTACAATTATTATTATGACGGATAACGATGCAGCAGGCAGGTCATTGGGTAAAACAATTGCTAATAAATTAAAGAATAAAAATGTTTTGTGGGCTTGTGTAGATGGTGCAACTGTCTATCCACATGGAGCAAAAGATGTGGGCGATCTCACAGATGAAGAAATAAAAATGTGTGTAAAAAATGCAATTCCGCATTTTGAATACGCAGTTATGTGATATACTAAAGACACAGGGCACTAAACAGCCCACTACACTAAGGAGAATATATATGGGAATCGTAACAGGTTTGGCAAATATGAACAAGCAAATGGAACGTCCAGCAACATCGGGCGATTCACAAAAGGGGAGATGGCTACAGCTTAAAGATGGCCAATCAGTAAAAATCAGATTTATGCAGGAACTAGATGCAGACTCAAAGAATTACGTTGAGAAGGCTGGTCTTGGTTTTATTGCAATTGAACATACTAACCCTAAAGACTACAAGCGTAAGGCACTTTGCACAATTGAAGACCAAGGTCGTTGCTTTGGTTGTGAACAACACCGTCGTGATCCGAAGGCTGGTTGGAAGGGCAAGTCCCGCTTTTATTCAAATGTAATTGTAGACGATGGAGAGAATGAGCCATACGTTGCAATCTTTTCTCAGGGAGCAGGTCCAAAGTCTGCTACACCAGAGATTATCAACTACGCAGGTGAGACTGGAAGCATCTCCAACTTGACTTGGAAGCTTAAGCGTACAGGAACTTCAACTGATACTAACTACTCAATTATTCCATTGCCTACAGCAGATGTAGCTCCAATTGATTTTGATAAGTATGAGTTGTTTGACCTCACGAAGACTGCAGTCCGTGATGTTGCTTACGATGAGCAGGAGAACTTCTATCTTGGAATTACTTCTGATGCGTCTGATGAATCTGCATCATCCACCTCATCCGCCGTTGAGTGGTAATAACTAACTAATAGAAAAGATAATTATGTCTGACTTTGTGCATCTACATGTCCATAGCCATTACTCCCTTATGGATGGACTTAATACTCCACGTGAGTTATTAGAAGCTGCTAAGGGAGCGGGTCAGACATGTCTATCTATTACGGACCACGGAACACTATCGTCTCATAGAGATATGCAGATTGCTGCAAAAGAGCTGGGAATGAAACCAATCCTTGGCATTGAAGCATATATCTCTGAGACTGATAGGTTCGACAAACGTGAAGTTAAGAAGCGTGATGATAATACTCAGGTTTACAACCATATTATCTTGCTTGCAAAAGATGACTTAGGTCTTAAGAATTTACAAAAGCTTTCTCAGATTGCTTGGACAGAAGGTTATTACCGCAAACCACGTATTGATATTGACTCCCTTTGGGAGTTTGGTGACGGTATAATTGTATTGTCTGGTTGTATGAATGGGCTTATCTCTAAGGCAATTGAGCGTGGAGATAACGATAAAGCAAGAGAATATGTCAAGATGTTTAAGAATCGTTTTGGCAAAGACTTTTATATTGAAGTTCAAGCACACAACCCAGTCGAATTGAATAACTCGCTGCTTGAATTAGCAGACGAGCTGGGAGTGAAGCCAGTTGCTACAGGAGACTGTCATTTTGCAAAGAAAGAGGAGAGGGATTTGGAAGAACTCCTCCTTATCCTCTCGACTAAACCCACGCAAAATAAAGAAGCAGATTATGCCAGTGGTCGTCAAAGATCTACTGTCCTTGATCGCTTTGATCATCTTTATCCCAATCGCCCTATTAGTTTCGCTGACATTAACGTTTATATTCAATCCCGCTCTGAGATTGAATCAGATTTTGTTAAAGCGGGTTTTAAAAGAACAGATATCTACGAATCATCAGTAGAAATTGCAGACAAGATTCAGGAATACGATTTCCATGAAAACTTAGATCTGCTTCCAGTACCAAAGAAAAATGCATTAAAAACTGTAAAAGAGTTGTGTGAAAAGTCTCTAGTAGAAAAAGGATTAGACAATGAGACATACAGAGAAAGATTACAAGAAGAGCTTCAAGTCATCGCTGATAAAAATTTTGCTAGCTACTTCCTTGTTGTTGGCGATATGGTGGGTTGGGCAAAAGAAAACCAAATCATGGTTGGACCAGGACGTGGATCTGCAGCAGGATCTTTAGTATGTTATTTGATGGGTATTACGGAAGTAGACCCAATCAAATTTGACTTGCTGTTCTTCCGCTTTATTAATCCAGAGCGTAATGACTTCCCCGATATTGATACAGACTTTATGGATCGTCGTCGTGGAGAAGTAAAAGATTACCTGCGTAAAAAATTTAAGCATGTTGCTTCTATTTCTACGTATCAGTATTTTAAAGATAAAGGAGTTATTCGTGACGTTGCTCGTGCGTTCCTTGTCCCACTTGGCGAAGTTAATAAAGCACTTAAGGGTGTTGAGACGTTTGAAGAATATGAAACAAATCCTTCTACCGCTGAATTCAGAAAAAAATATCCAGAGGTAACTAAATACGCTTCAATGCTACGTGGAAAGATTCGTGGCAATGGTATGCATGCAGCGGGAGTTGTAGTAGCTAAGGACGATATTAGCAAGTATGTTCCTATTGAAACACGCAAAGACCCTAATGAATCAGTGTCAGGACGTATTCCAGTTGTAGCCTATGACATGGAGCAAACAGCAGATTTAGGTTTGATTAAGCTGGATGTGCTTGGACTTAAAACCCTTTCTGTTATTGATGATACCTTAAAGACTATCGAACACATTAAGAAAAAGAAGGTTGATCTTAAGTCAATTAAGCTTGACGATGAAAAGGTATTTGAAATGCTTTCAGGTGGATTTACAAAGGGTGTGTTCCAAGCAGAAGCAACTCCTTATACTAATCTGCTTATGAAAATGGGTGTAAGCACATTTGAAGATTTAGCTGCATCAAATGCCCTTGTACGTCCAGGTGCTATGAATACTGTAGGTGGCTCTTACATTAGACGTAAGCGAGGGGACGAGATGATTACTTATGCTCATCCTATTATGCAAGAGTTTACAAAACGTACATATGGCGTTATTATTTATCAGGAACAAGTTATGCAGGCTTGCGTTTATTTGGGCGGAATGTCATGGGCTGATGCTGATAAGGTTAGAAAGATTATCGGAAAGAAGAAGGATGCAAGTGAATTTGATGCGTATAAAGACCAATTTATCTCAGGTGCTTCACAACACATTACTGTTGAGGATGCCACAAAGCTATGGCATGACTTTGAAGCTCATGCGGGCTATTCGTTTAACCGCTCTCACGCTATTGCGTACTCTATGCTTTCTTATTATACTGCTTGGCTTAAGTGTTATTTTCCTCTTGAGTTTATGTTTGCCGTTCTCAAAAACGAGAAGGACAAAGATGCTAGAACAGATTATCTCTTGGAAGCCAAGCGACTTGGTATCAAAGTTCTTCTCCCGCATGTAAATGAATCAGAGCTGGACTTTAGCATTCAGGGAAACTCCATTCGCTTTGGTTTGTCAAACATTAAGTTCATATCAGATAATATTGGAAGTAAGATTATATCCCTAAGACCTTTTAAGTCATATATAGACTTTACTGAAAGATCATTGCAAAAAGGTAGCGGTATTAATTCAAGAGCAATTGAATCTTTGAATATGATCGGTGCTGCAGCATTTCCAGATAACCCACGAAGAGGTACTGAAAATGAAAATCTTTATGAGTATTTGGGCATACCAAAATTTGATACAGGAAAGCTTAGCCCTGCAATTAAAGCTCAGGTGAACCCACTTGAGGAATTTTTAGAGCAAGGATGCTTTGTACTTTTAGCAATGGTTAAATCAATCAAGAAAGGCACGGGCTGGTCAAGAGTTGAGCTTGTAGATGATACAGGATCAGTAGGTATTTTCCATGCAGAGAATACACAAATTGAGCCAGGTATGATGTACTTCTTCTTGGTAGGAGATAACCGTATTCACAAGTTTGTAACTATTGATGATGTTGTTAACCAAATTGATGATCCATTTGTACACTGGCTATATCGTGATAAGCTAAAGATTGACAGCGGTAAGAGGCTTGTGCTAGACTTTACACACTACAAAACAAAAGCAAATAAGATGATGGCTCACATTATTCTTTCTGATGCAGATAAGAATCTAGAGCGTGTTATTGCTTTTCCTAAATTGTACGCAAAGGCTCTTGGCAAAATGCAGCCAGGAAAAATTTGTGACCCAGCCATCGCTGAGATGGAAGATGGAACTTTATATGTTAAGGAGGTGAATTAAAATATGACAAATGAAACTCAGGCTCCAAATACACAGATTACAATTGAACAGATTTGTGCAGCAATTCTTGCAACAATTAAGACAGTAGAGGTACCTCTTGAAGTTCTTCTTACTAATTATGCAGGCAAGACTATTGCTATCAATCAGGATGAAGAGACTAAGGCACTTACATTTACACTAGCAGATCTGCCTCCAGCTGAGGTTGCTGATGCAGCAGATACACAAGAAACAGAATCCGCAGAATAGTGTATAATATAAGTATATGGCTGAGTCCTACATACTTAAAGGTACGGAAAACGAATATCTTTTGGTCGTAAGAGCGGAAGATGAAAAAGCAATCTATACCATTATAGACATTTTGGCAGCAAGTCGTAATGAGCAGATTAAAGAAGTAGCGATTGAATTAGAAAAGAGCATGAATGATAACGGAAGAAATTCTAGCAAAGCTAGACCCAAAAACAAGAGCAAGACTGCAACTAGCGACAACAGTAAGCGTAGAAAAGCAAAAGACACCTAGTATTGGTTTGACTATGGGCCTAAAAGGTGGCCTAGGCTTTGGTCGTCAAGTTCTTATTTGGGGAAACAAATCCGCTGGTAAATCATCATTCTGTTTGCAGATGATTGGACAAGCTCAAAAAGAAGGAAAAACATGTGCTTGGATTGATGCAGAAGCATCTTATGATCCAGTCTGGGCAGCCCGTCTTGGAGTAGATTCAGATTCTCTTATCTATTCTCCTGCTAAATCTATTAATGATATGGTGGATGTTGCACAACAACTTATGGAGGCGGGAGTAGATATTATTGTTGTAGATTCTATCTCAGCACTACTCCCCGCCATTTATTTTGAGAAAGATAGTTCTGATCTTAAGAAGTTAGAAGACACCAAGCAGATTGGTGCAGAAGCAAAGGATATGACACATGCAGTCAAAATGCTTAACTACGCAAACAAAAATACGCTATTGGTTCTTATTTCTCAGCAGAGAAACCAATTTGGTTCTATGCATGCGTCGCATATCCCAACAGGGGGCATGGCAGTTAAGTTTTTCTCCAGCACCGTCATCAAGCTTTGGGCATCCGAAGCTGATGCAAATGCTATTAAGTCTGGAATCCAAGTTGGTGACAAGATCATTGAACAAAAAGTTGGCAGGCCCGTTAATTGGATCATTGACTACAATAAAACTGGACCAATGGGACTCAGCGGTCAATATGATTTTTACTTCCAAGGGGATAAAGTCGGAGTTGATGCCGTTGGAGAAATCCTAGATACAGCAGAGATGATGGGTATTGTTCAAAAGGGCGGTGCTTGGTACACGGTTAATGAAGAGCGATTCCAAGGTCGTGCTAAGGCTGTCGAGTATTTGCGTGAAAATCCAGAAGTTGCTGAAAAGATTAAGCAGGAGATTTATGACAAATCTTGAAAAGTTTTTGAAGAAAGAAAATCAAGTTGATGTATACATGGAGCCAGCCAATGGTTCTTTCTCATGTCAAAATGCAGAATGCAAAGAGATTGTTTATGAGGGTTATATTGATAGAACACATAATAAACTAAAGTGGACATGCAGTAATGGTCATGACTCGGCGGTTTCAATTTAATGTCAGAGCGTGGAGAAATTAAAAGAGATGGTGCAAAAGCTCAAAAGAATTCTGGTAGAGGCGTATATCAAAAGGGTGATAGCCAATGGCATGATTTCGTGGTTGATTATAAGGAGTATAGTAAATCCATCTCCATTTCAAAAGAAATTTGGGCGAAAATTTGTACGGATACTTTTAAGGTTAGCAGGGACAAGTATCCTGTACTTAAATTAATATTGGGCGGAGAAGGTCAAAAGACCAGACTTGCAGTAATTGAATGGGCATTGTTTGAGCAAATGGTAGAGTGCTGGGAGGCACAAAATGATAACTGAAGAAAATCAAGCTGAGTTTTTGATTTGGTTTAATAATGGCGTTGAACGAGGTTGGATTACAGACATGTTCTGTGCAACCCATGATGGCGTACCTTCATTAACCGAAGAAGAAGAAAAGGAATGGGAAGAGGGTGGAGATCCCTGCCAGTTCTGTGTTAGGATTATGGAATGACAGATAAGCCAGTTATTGAATTAATTAGTGAACTTACAGAGTTCAACGATATGAAAGCTTACATGAACGACCCAGATCTTGACTATGCACTGGACTTAATTATTAAGCTTATTGCCAAACCAGATGTTCCTTCATCTAAGGCCCCAGATCTTATTGTAAAGATGCAGGCTTTATCAGCCAAATTTGCAGTTATGTCTCGTTACTACACCACCTTTGAAAAAGGCGGGGAAAATGCAAAGAAGAAGAACGTGTATTACACAGCTGAAGAAGCTATTAACAGACTTGTAGATGCCCTAAAGTATTCTGCTAGATATGGGGTATAATGAATATAGTAAAAAGACTATTTCATAAACACGAAATAGAAGAGTCTAGTTGTCCTTTTACCATGAGGACATATAGCATATGCAAGTATTGCGGAAAGCAATTGGGATGGAGAATGACTAATGGGTAGAGATATTATTGCAAACTTAAAGTTTCAAAAAATATCTGATCCTAATGGTTTTGACCCAGTAGCTTTTGCAAACATGTACGAGGAGGCAGTATTAAGTGGCAAAAGGCCTAACGAATTTACTCAGAAAAAGACTTTTAGTCCTAGTTCTATTGGTTATGGTAATGGTAACTGTCCTAGATATTGGTTCATTGCTTTTAATGGTGCTGAGTTTGAAAATGAAACCGATGCTATGGGTGTCGTTAACATGGATAACGGTACGTATGTGCATGAGCGTATACAGAAAGTCATGGCTAAAACGCCAGTCTTTAAAGCTAATGAAACAGAAGTTACCTACGATGATCCACCAATTCGAGGTTTTGCAGACACATTTATTGAATGGAATGGAAAAGAAGTAGTAGGAGAAATTAAATCTGCCAAAGAAGAAATTTTTGCTATTCGTCAAGCAGAAATGCAAGGACTTCCTTATCATAAGGTTCAACTACTAACTTATATGAAAATTCGTGGAGCACAGCAGGGCTTTTTTTTCTATGAAAACAAAAATGATAACAGCTTCTTGATTATACCAATCAATATGGATGAAAAAAATCAAAAGCTAGTTGATGGTGTTTGGGACTGGATGCGTAAAGTTTATGCTGCATACGAGGCTGGAACTTTGCCAGAGCGTACATTTACTAAATCTCAATGGGCCTGCAAGGGTTGTCCAGTAAAGAAAGTTTGTTGGGCAGATAAGAAAGATCTCGGCGAAGTTTATATAGAACCATTGGTGCTTGAAAAGTGATATGTGCTTACGATAAATGCCAGGGGCAAAAAGAGTTTGAGCCAAAAACACACAATCAAAAGTATTGTTCTGATGAGTGTTGTCGTATAGCAACTAATGAAAAGCTAAAAGAAAAGTATTACGATCAAAAAGCCAGGCTTGCAGGTAAGAAAAGATACTGTAAGACTCATGGCTGTAATGTACAGCTAAGTCGTTATAACTCTACAAAAGTTTGCGATAAATGCAAGAGCGAAGAAAAAGAAAAAGCTCGTCAATCTCTTTTGGATATGGTAAAAAATGTCTCTAGCTAAATTGGTAAAGCCAAAGGCAAAGAAAGTTTTAGGTATAGACGCAAGTACAAATAGCTTTGCTTTTTGCCTAATGAATGAAAAGAAAGCTGTAAAATGGGGAGAAGTTACATTTGAAGGTTCAGATGTATATGAAAGAATCCTTGATGCCAAAAATAAAATAAAAGCATTTAAAGATACATTAGACTTTGATTTTGTTGTTATTGAAGCAGCTATTTCTGTTAAGTCTGTGGCGACGGGAATGAAGATGGCATACGTATTTGGTGCTATAATGGGAGAGTTACTTAGTGATAATGTAGAGGTTGTTGAAGTCCATCCGATAACCTGGCAATCTTACCTAGGTAATAAAAATTATACCAAGGCGGAAAAAGATGCAATCAGAGCTGAATTCCCCGACAAATCCGATAACTGGATTAAGGGAAAGATCAGAGAGCGTAGAAAGCAAAGGACAATTGACTTTGCTAGAAATCTGGGCATCCAAACTGAGTCCGATAACGTGGCGGATGCTGCGGGAATTGCATGGTATGCGGTAAATGAAGTTGTGTGAGGAGGTATAATGGCTAAGAGCACAAAGCTTTGGGAGAATAGAGACTGGGTATACAAGCGATACGTAGTTGAAAAGAAAACTGTTCTTCAAATGGCAATGGAAGCAAAATGTACTCATATGACGATACAAAGAGCTTTAGAACGTTTTGATTTAATTAAAAAACCTAGAAAGTGGACTAAGTAATGAAGGTGTTGGTAACTGGGGTTGCAGGATTTATGGGCAGCCATCTTGCTGAAGAATTGTACAAGCGAGGACATGAAGTCTATGGCATTGATAATTTAATAGGTGGGTACGAGGATAATGTTCCAGAAGGCGTTACCTGGTGGCAGGCAGATCTAAATGATTTTGATGCTGTAGAAGGAATGTTTAAGGGCATTGATTTAGTTGTACATTCAGCTTGTACTGCCTATGAAGGATTGTCAGTATTTTCACCAGCATTGGTTACAAGAAATACTTCTCATATAACAACTGTAGCATTGTCTGCTTCCATCAAGCATGGTGTAAAGAAGTTTGTTCATATGTCATCCATGGCTAGATATGGTAAGCAAGATACTTTGCCATTTACAGAGGATATGATTCCTAAGCCACAAGACCCATATGGTATTGCTAAATTAGCTGCAGAGCAGTTAGTAGCAAATATATCATCAACTCATGGCATGGAGTATGTTATCTTGGTTCCTCATAACATTATTGGATCAAGGCAAAAATATGATGATCCATTTAGAAATGTAGCATCTATTATGATTAACAGAATATTGCAGGGCAAGAAACCAATTATTTATGGTGATGGAGAGCAGGTAAGATCATTCTCATTCTGGAAAGATGTATCAAATCCATTAATCATTGCATGTGAAACAGATGTAGCAAACGGTATGGTTATTAATATTGGTCCTGACGAAGAGTCTGTAACAATCAATGAATTGTTTAAGATTGTTTCAAAAATAATGAATTACGATGGCGATGCTATTTACATGCCTGGAAGACCACAAGAAGTAAAGCATGCAGTATGTTCTGCAGACTTAGCTAGAAAAGTTTTAGGGTATGAGACAACGACTAACTTAGAAGATGGCTTGACAGAGATGGCGGAATGGATTAAAATTAAGGGTGTAAAGCCATTTAACTACCATTTACCATTAGAGTTTATTACAGAAAAAACTCCTAAGACCTGGACGGACCAACTTATTTAATGAAAAAGTTTATTTTTATTCCAGTAGTTTCCAATATGAACCTACTAGAAAAAGCTGTGCATAGCGTAAATCCAAACATATACGACGAGTATATCATCTTTAACAACTCTGGTGGAGAGATCCCAGAGTCTGTTTACCTAGGAACTCCTTTTGCAACATTCATACCAGACCAACCAAAGTCTTTTACTGAAACTCAAAACTTTATGCGTGAATATGCTATCAAGAATAACTTTGACTACTACTCCTTTATGCATAATGATGGTGAGGTACATAATGATACAGATTCAAAGCTAGTAAACTTTGTTGAAAACTTAAATGAGGATTGGGGGGTTGTTTTTACATTGTATGATGTCCTATGTGCTTTTAATACTAGAGCAGTAGAACACATCGGTGAATGGGGAGATGAAGAATGGCCAACACAGAAGTCTGGCTACTATCTAGACTGTGATTATTATAGAAGACTTTCAAAGTCTGGCTATCCACAATTTACTATTCCAGAACACCATATCACCCATACTGCCTCAAATACAATTAAAAATCCCGAAGAATTAAAGATTTGGGAAGATCAAAGGTCTGCTGTTGTTGCCCACTACATTAAAAAGTGGGGCGGGGTAAACGGAGCTGAGATCTATGATCATCCATTTAACGATAAGGACAATAGATAATGTTAAAGCCAGTATATGAAGATGTTCATAATTTTATCTGTAGTGATTTATATTTGCATGCCTCATCAGCACCTTCAGGTCAGCGTATTTGGAATGCATGCCATGAAATTGCACAACTATTAATTGAAAAGAATATATCTTATGGAGACTCAGCACTTTCGCCTAGTAGAATATTTGCACAGTCTGACGGCATTGAGCAGTTAAAAGTGCGAATTGACGATAAGTTGAACCGTGTTAAAAATAATCAAGGCTACGCTGGAGACAACGATATTGATGATTTGATTGGTTATTTAATTTTACTTAAAATTGCGGTTGACAAGAGCAGAGAGAATGGGCTATAATTAAGTATGCCAGTTTATGAATACTCATGCATTACATGCGATGAAAAGTCAGAGGTAACTAGATCTTTTTCTGATGAAGAAGTTCTTCCTCCATGCCCTTCATGTGGTTATAAAATGGCTCGTGTTTACAGCCCCGCTGGAATTCAATTTAAGGGATCAGGTTTTTATAAAACAGATAATGGATAATGAACTAGAAGTTGCTGGCAAGTTTGATCAAATGAACAAAGTCGTAGAGGAATTGCTTAAAGGCAATACCGCTACTCAGATTGCCAAAACACTCTCTATAAGTAGAGTTCAGGTCGAAGGACATATTCAGAACTGGAAAGCTATCGTACAAGATAGCACTGCTATTCGTGAAAGAGCAAAAGAAGCTTTGGCGGGAGCAGACGAGCATTACAACATGCTTATCAAGGAAGCCTGGAAAACAGTAGAGCAGGCAGATGTTCAAGATGCACTTCCAGTAAAGACGCAGACACTTAAGCTAATTGCTGACATTGAAGCAAAAAGAATTGATATGCTTAATAAAGCTGGAGTTCTTGAAAATGATGATATGGCGTCCCAAATTTTAGAATCAGAAAGAAAGCAAGAAGTTCTTGTAGGAATACTGAAAGAAGTTACAGCAAACTGTGAGCACTGTAAGTGGGAGGTTGCTAGAAGGCTTTCTCAGGTTACTGGGCAAGTTGAAGCAGTTGTAATCAATGAGTGACTTTAACGAATTTTTAGATGCTTTAAGTGGAGATGAATTTTCAGAAAAGCCAGTTACACTAGAGCAATTTGTAACTGATAAAAACTATTTAGGATTACCTCCACTTTCTGAATTACAATATCAGTCAATCAAAGCTTCGACTCAAATCTATAAAAGAGAAACCCTGTATAAACTTTATGGGGAGGCCGAAGGCGAAAAGATATTTAAACAAACATGTAATGAAGTAATCTTGCAACTTGGCAAAGGATCTGGTAAAGACTATACATCAACTATTGCTTGTGCTTACATGGTGCATTTACTTCTTTGTTTATCCGATCCAGCAACATATTACGGTAAGCCACCAGGCGATGCTATTGATATTATTAATATTGCTATTAACGCTATTCAGGCTAACCGAGTATTTTTTAAAGGTTTTAATCAACGTATTGAAAAGTCCCCGTGGTTCCAAGGCAAGTATATTGCAAAGGCGAACATGGTGGAGTTTGATAAGTCTGTAACAGTTCACTCAGGTCACTCAGAAAGAGAAGCCTGGGAAGGTTATAACGTTCTTGTAGTTATTCTTGATGAGATCTCAGGTTTTGAGCTGGAGTCAACCTCTGGTCATGATCAAGCAAAAACCGCATCATCAATTTATAAAATGTATCGTGCCTCTGTTAACTCTCGTTTCCCAGACTTTGGTAAAGTAATCTTGCTTTCATTTCCACGCTTTAAAAACGATTATATCCAGCAAAAATACAATGAAGCGGTAGCTGAAAAAGAAGTTGTGCTTAGACATAAAACATTGAAGATTGATGCTGACCTTCCAGATGGCACACAAGGAAATGAATTTGAAATCGAATGGGAAGAAGACCATATTATTTCATACAGGATTCCTAGAATCTTCGCATTAAAGAGGCCAACTTGGGAAGTTAACCCAACCAGAAAAATTGAAGATTTTACTACAGATTTTTATACAGACCCAACGGATGCTCTATCTCGTTTTGCATGTATGCCACCAGATGCTACTGATGCGTTCTTTAAAAATCGTGCAGTAATTGAAAAAGCTTTTAGCAATCCAAAATTAAATGTTGATGAATATGGTAGATTTGATGACCACTTCCAGCCAAATCCAGACAAACTTTATTTTGTTCACGTTGACCTTGCACAAAAACATGACCATTGTGCTGTAGCACTTGCACACACCGATAGCTGGGTAACAATGAAGATCGGTGATAAATATAAGGAAGCAGCACCTAGAATTATTGTTGATGCTGTACGTTTTTGGACCCCGACTGCATCTAAATCAGTAGATTTTACGGAAGTAAAAGATTACATAATTAGTTTAAGGCAGCGGGGATTCAATCTAAAGCTGGTTACATTTGACCGATGGAACTCTCACGATATGATGCAGCAATTAAAAACTCATGGTATCAATACTGAATTACTTTCAGTTGCTAAGAAGCATTATGAAGATATGTCTTTATGTTTAACCGAAGAGCGTGTGCTTGGGCCTAAGATCCAATTACTTATTGATGAGTTATTGCAACTTCGTATTGTGAAGGATAAAGTAGATCACCCAAGAAAAGGCTCTAAAGACTTATCTGACGCAGTTTGCGGTGCTATCTATAATGCTGTAGCATTAACCCCTAGAGATTTAAATCAAGCCTTAGAGCTTTATACATATGGCACTGTATTCCAAACAGAGATAGAGAAGTTAAGAGAAGAATCAGACGCTAGATTGGCACAAAATAAAACAATTAAACTTCCAGATAAGAAAATAATGCCACCAGATTTAAGAGAATTTATGGGTATTGATGAAGACGAAGAAGAAGAAAGATTCCGTGTTGACAGCATGAGAATTCTATAGTAGACTACAGACATGATAGCAAACGGAACACTTAAAACAATTGAAGACAATGAAGACATTTATGTATCTTTAACTCAGCTATGCGACTACTTCGTTAAAGCTTCTGTAAATATGAGGCAAGA
>Ga0208250_1000047_pt1 | contig 47433 bp, 80 predicted proteins | sample CryBogCBE18Aug09_FD_184557 | JGI IMG/M metagenome (GOLD analysis project Ga0208250, IMG submission 184557) | Freshwater microbial communities from Crystal Bog, Wisconsin, USA - CBE18Aug09 (SPAdes) (version 2) | ecosystem: Environmental > Aquatic > Freshwater > Lake | place: Crystal Bog... | reverse complement strand
CCTATTTACTGGCCTAAACAACCCTTTCTTTTGAGTGAACTCAAATTCCCCCCATTTTTTAGGCAGATTAGATACCTTAACTATGGTGTCAAAAGATTGCGTTTTTGTATCTAGCCATGACTGGGAAGATACTGGGGCAGGATTGTTAATCATTATTTGTAGCTTTTTTTAGACCAAAACTTCATTCGATAGCCATTTTGAAATGTAGATCTAACAACACTGCTTTGTTTTTCAAGCAATCTATCAGAATGTGGATCTTCATTAATAGAACTTGTCCACTCATCTCTACGCATAGGTATTACTTGAACAATTGGAGTTCCCTGTTTTATTGTTCCCACAAAACCTTTTGGTACAAAAAATGAAAGATATCCATCTGAAATATATTGATCCGTATCAATGAATCCAGGTACGGCTGTAATGTCTGTTTTAAGGTGCATTGGTTGCATAAACAAAGAGCTATACCCCTTATCAGTTTTTACTAGCCAATGTGGGTGTATTCTAAATAAATCTGCATGGTATCCATCTGGTGCAGGGTACTCTTGAAGTTGCTCTTTAGAGTGAGTAGATATAATTTGATGATATCTACTCATGTATTCTTTTGGTAGCTGAATATCAAGCTTTGATTTTGTTGCATCTACATAAATATCCATTGGGCACAATAAATAATACCCCGCCGTCATACTGTCAAAAATGGCTTGACACTTTTTTACTGTTACATTTATCAAACCATTGTGTGGTTTTTGATCATTATTAAAAAAAGTTGTTTGCTTCTTCCACCAATCAGGCAACATTGATGTAACTGGAACGGGATGTGGGAATGCTTCCGCCAAATGGCGAAACTTTGGAATAAACTCTATTTTAGCCATGCTAACCTAATCTACTATTGTTTTAATTATGCAGTATATGAATCATAGCACAAAATATCTTCTGTGTAAAACCAGGTATTTGGCAATGTTTTAACCGTAACAACTTCATAAGAAGTATCATTAATTACTTGTAGTTGAGATAAAGGCTTGTAATTTTGCATTGAGTATGACCATACTTGATCAGTATCTGGATTAAGATCTTGTGGGTTAACAAACATTACAAAACCACTTCTATTAACCAAGATAAAATGTTCTTTTGTAAAGTACTCGCCGTTTACAATAACAATTGTATCTGAAGTTCTTGTAGATATTTCTTTAATATATGTTAATTCATTTCCATATACAGTAGCCTTATTATCAGACCAAGATGTCAAATCAAATATATCAGCATTAGTTTCAATGTTTGAAGTAAGTAGTGCTGATTCTTCTGATAATGATATTGCTGGTACAACACCATCTGGAGTTCTTACCGTTGAAACCAAACTCAAGCTATTTCCATAGCCGAACGCAAATGGAGTAAAGCTGAAATGTGGAGTAAATCCAAATGGCGTAAATCCAAAGTGCGGAGTAAATCCAAATGGTGTAAAGCCAAATGGCGTAAATGCAAATGGTGTAAAACCAAATGGGGTGAAGCCAAACGGGGTAAAGCCGAATGGTGTAAAGCCGAATGGTGTAAAGCCAAATGGGGTAAAGCCGAATGGAGTGAATGAGAACGGGGTAAAAGAAAATGGGGTAAAAGAGAACGGAGTAAATGCGAATGGAGTAAATGAGAACGGAGTGAACGCAAATGGTGTAAATGAAAATGGAGTAAAGGCAAAAGGTGTAAAGCTGAATGGGGTAAAACCAAATGGTGCAAAGCTAAATGGGGTTGTGGTAACCTGATTAGACGAGTTACTTACTGCTGATCTTCCATTTGCATTATCAACATATACCGAGAATGAAACTACAGAGTTATCCGACTCATTCCAATTGTATGCGGTTGTAACTCCAGTGTCATAAGAATGCCCTTGGTTATCAGTAATGTGATAATTGCTAATTGCTTTACCACCATTATTAGCGGGAGCTGTCCAAGTTCCATAGTCATAGTTTTGACCATTATTTACAAGAGAGAGATTATAGGCGACATCTGGGACAGTTGTAATTGTTACTGAGTTACTTTGAGAAGATTCTTTTGAGCTACCCAACGAATTAGATGCATAAACAGTAAATGTGTAAGATCCTGTTGATGTAAGGCCTGTAATTGTAATTGGAGAAGATGAACCAGTCGCCGTGATTGCCGTCTTAGTTCCCACTGAATATGCTGTAACAGTATAATAGGTAGCTGAAGTTCCAGTTGCTGCTGGTGTAAATGTTACAGTTGCAGCACCATTATTAAATGGTCTATTTAAGCCAACATCGGTAGCAGTACCAATTGTTGGAGTATTTGGGATGATGTATTCACCCTCAACTTCACCTGCGTGTCTTCCGATATGTTTAACCATTTTTTATCCTTAAGATGATAGATCTCCATAAACAACCCATGTATTTGCAGCAATTTTGAATAGTGTTGCTGCTGCCCATGTGGTTCTAAGCTTTAGTCCAGTTGAGGTATTGATTGTTACACCAGATGCGCCTGCAAATGTGACTTGACCTGCTCCAATTTGAATTATATCAATAGATGTTCCTACTGGGAAATTCAGCGTAGAGTCATTTGGAACTGTAAATGTCATAGGCGAAGCAGATGACATTGTTATAGTTCTATCTCTTTCTGCAAGAGAAGAAAGTGTGTATGATGCTGTTTGTGCAGCAATTGTTGTTATAGAAGGAACACCAGCACTAGACTGAACTGTTCCATCTGCAAATGTTACTGTAGCACCTGAGTTTAAAGTTATTCCCGTTCCAACTGTAGGGCTATTAAGCACTGGAGATGTAAGGGTAAGTCCTGTTACTGTTGTGGCAGTCGCACCGAGTGCTACCGAAGTTGAACCTATCGTTACTGATGAGTTGACAAGTGCTGCATTTGCAACAGAACCTGATGTAAGTTGCGACCCAGAGATAACTTTATTTGTAAGTGTCTGTGAACCATCAATTGTTACAATATCGCCAGATGTTGTTCCACCTGGTGTACGCCCAAGTACCTTAGTAGATGTTAGTACGTTGGTTCCTGCAATATCATAGGCCTTACCTGATGCGAGATCAATATTTTCAGATGATGTAAGTGCTCCTGTTGATGAGTACCACTTAAATGTCTTATCTGTAGCACCCTTAATAGTAATTCCCGCACCGTTTGCAGTCACATCTGTTGGTGTAGCAGTATTAGAGATAACAAGAACTTGCTCTGTTGTATTAAGAGTTGTTGAGTTAATTGTGGTTGTTGTACCGTTAACTGTCAAGTTACCGCCAACTGTTACGTTACCAGTTGTTGAAAGTGTGTCTGTTGAAAGACCAGTTACAGATGGACTGGTAGCAAGAACTACTGCTCCCGTACCTGTTACTGCTGAAACCTGAGTACCGTTAATCTTAAGTACGTTACCAGCACCTGCAGTATCTAATGTCTTGTTTGTCAAAGTATCGGTAGTTGCACGACCAACCAATGTGTCTGTTGAAGTTGGAAGTGTTAATGTACCTGTATTTGAGATAGTTCCAATTACTGGAGATGTAAGAGTCTTATTTGTAAGAGTCTGTGCTCCAGTTAATGTAGCTACTGTTGAATCTATAGCAATTGTAACTGCACCTGAACCATCAAATGATGATCCTGAAAGTCCCGTTCCAATTGTAAGAGCATTTGGATTAACAGCCTTGATTGTAATTGCTGCAGAGCCATCAAAGTTTACACCATTAATTGCACGAGGTGTTGCAAGGGTGGTAGCTGTAGAAGCATTACCAGTAACGTTACCTGTAAGTGCACCAGTAAATCCTGTTGATGTTACAGATGTAAGACCAGCAAGTGTAGTTGATGAAGCTCCAAGAGCAATTGCTGTTGTACCAACAGTTACGCTTGAATTAGTCAATCCAGCATTTGGAATTGTTGCAACTGAGCTAATTACACCAGATGAAGAGGTTGTTACATATCCAGATGTTGTGAGTGGAAGTGTGACTGTACCTGTAAATGTTGGTGATGCTGTTGTTGCAATTCCTATTACTGCACCTGTTGAACCATTTACGCTAAGTACACCAGTGTTAGCAATTGTTACTGCTCCCGAGCCATTGTATGAGGTTCCTGAAAGACCAGTTCCAATTGTAAGTGCATTTAAGTTAGACCCAAGTGATACACCTGAAATTGTTGAGTTTGTAAGTCCTGAGTTTGGAATTGTTGCTACACTTGAAATTACACCAGCGGAAGTTGTTGTTACATATCCTGCAGTTCCAAGGGGAAGCGTAACAGTTCCTGTAAATGTAGGAGAAGCATTTGTAGCAAGTCCTGATACAGATCCTCCGAGCGGAATTGCTGAACCATTTATATTAATTGAAGAATTAGTAAGACTTGAATTAGCAATATTAGAAATAGTGTTTGATGAACCAGAAATTGTCTTATTTGTAAGCGTATCACTAGTTGCACGTCCTACAAGAGTATCTGTAGATGTTGGCAATGTAAGTGTTCCTGTATTGCTGATTTGAGCAATTACTGGAGAAGTCAATGTCAATCCCGCCACAGTTGCTGCAGTTGAACCAAGTGCTACTGAAGTTGAACCAATTGTGACTGAGTTGTTTGCAAGCTGTGCATTTGAGACACCAGCATTTTTAATTACTACGTTGCCAGATGTTACTGTGAATGATGCTGAGTCAAATGATGCAATTCCTTTATTTGATGTGCTTGCAACGTTTTGAGCACCTGTTTGATAGCCAGTAACACGACCATAAGAATCTACCGTAATTGCAGAGACAATACCATTTGCAAGGTTTCCGCCTGTAGTGTTTGTCTGTGAAACTGTAGGTAGATCTATTGCATCTGCTGTAACATTAAGTGTTGAAGAAACAACATCTACCTGGTTACCCGTGCGTGTAAGACCATTTCCTGCTACGAATGTTGCTGCTCCTGAGAACTGTGTAAATGTAATAGCATCTGTACCTATAAGTAGTACTCCATTTGTTCCTGTTCCAGTTGTTGTTTCTACAAATGATTGGTTTCCATTTGTACCACCATAAAGTACATATACGGCATCTCCCGCTTGAACTTGATTTAAAATATGATCATCAGAATCTGTAGCACGTGTTAATGTCCACTTTGAAGATGCTCCACCATTTGATGTAACAGTATAAATACCATTTTGAGAAGATGTTGCTTGATTTTTAACAAGAACACGGTTTCCATTTGAGACGTTTACTCCATCTATGGAAAGTGCCCCATTGGCTGTAGCAACAAGAGTTGCTCCAATTCCTTTACCTCCATTAGCGTCTGTTGTTCCATCTGTATATGTTGATGCAGGGAGTACGCCTGTTGTTGCTGCTTGCACAGCTCCATGCCAGTTCATACCTGCAGCTAAGTTATCAACATATGCTTTAGAAGCAGCATGTCCAGCTGATGTAGGTGTTTGGTTAATTGTAATTAAGTTTGCACTAAAGTTACCAGATGCATCACGAGCAACTATTGTTGATGCTGTATTTGCATCTGTTGCAGTTGTTGCAGAATTTGCAACCTTGCCAGATGTTGAAATTGTATTAAGCTTGGTATCTGCAATAGATCCTGCAAGCATTGTATTTGTAACTGTTGCTGTATCTGCTTGTGTTACTGCAGTTCCCGCAATCTTTGTTGCAAGGATTGCTGCGGAAGTTGAAATGTCAGAATTAACAATAGTTCCATCTAAAATCATGGCGGAAGTAACAGAGCCAGTATCTGTTGTTTGAACCATATTAGCAGTAGCATTTGAAATTGCAGTGTTGCGATTTGCTACTTCTGTAGATATAGCTGAAGATATAGCGTTGTTGCGATTTGTAACTTCAGTAGAAACTGCTGATGTTATAGCTGAGTTGCGATTAGTAACTTCTGTTGATATAGCAGTATCTGTATACCCCTCAGCTGTTAATTTTGCTGCATCTGCATAGTTTTCAGCAGTTGTTAATGAGGCTGCTATTGCATTATTTCGATTTGTAACTTCAGAGCTAATTGCTGAATCTGTATAAGCTTCTGCAGTTGTAATTGCTTGTGATTTAGCGGTAGCAATTTCCCCTGTAATTGTTGTATGAAGAGTTGAGTCTGCAGCAGTAGCAAATGCTTCTGCAGTTGATATAGCAGAATTTTTAGCATTATCAGCATAAGTTTCTGCAGTTGTCAAAGAAGTTGCAATTGCTGCGTTGCGGTTTGAAACTTCTGTTGAAATAGCAGTGTCCGTGTATCCTTCTGCTGTTGTAATAGCTTGAGACTTAGCTGTATTTATAGCTGAATTACGGTTAGCAACTTCTGTTGAAATTGCAGAATCTGTATACGTCTCAGAAGTTGAAATTGCTTCTGATTTCTTTGTATCAGCATAAGACTCGGCGGTAGAAAGAGAAGTTGCAATTGCTGAATTTCTATTAGAAACTTCACTAGATATAGCACTATCTGTATAGGACTCTGATGTTGTTATTGCTTGAGATTTAGCCGTATTTATAGCTGAGTTGCGATTTGTAACTTCTGTAGCAATTGCTGAATCTGTATAAGACTCTGCATCTGATCTAGCAGTAGAAATATCATTTAAAATTGTTGTTGAAAAGTTTACATCGTTACCAATAGCTGCTGCAAGTTCATTAAGCTTATTGAGGGTAGATGGTGCTGAATTAACAAGAGATGCAATTTGATTGTCTGTATATGTTTCAGCAGATGAAAGAGTAGATGAGGCAGATGAAGAAATTTCTGAATTAACATCTGCTACACGAGCAATATCTGAATTAATTTGAGAGTCTGGAACTTTACCAGTAGAATCAAGTTCTGCTACACCCCCCGCTACACCCTTTTCAGAAAAAGCAATATAATCTGTTCCAGCAACTGGGGTATTTTGATTTGTATACGCCTCTGCTGCTGCTATAGCTAGTGCTGTATTTTCATCAGAATATGTTTCTGCTGCTGTAAGAGCACTAGCAGAAACTCCATCCGCATATGTTTCAGCTTGAGACTTTGCAGTCGCAATTTCTGAGTTTCTATTTGTTACTTCTTGTGAAATTTTAGAATCTGTATAAGATTCAGCATTGGCTTGAGCTGTATTTGCAACGCCATCTGCATAAGACTTAGCATTATTAAGATTTGTTGTATCGCCAGAAAGTCTATTGCTTCTTTCTGTTGCTACTGCACTATCGGTATAACCTTGTAAATCTGTAATTGTTGTAGATATTGTTGAGTCTGTATAAGATTTAGATGTATTTAAAGCATCAGTAGCAGCTGTTGCTGCATAAGATTCTGCAGAAGATAGTGTGCTTGAAGATGCTGTAAGTATAGCACCATCTCTATTTGCAACTTCCGTTGCTATCTTAGAGTCAGTATATGACTCTGAGGTTGCAATTGCTTCAGCTTTTGCATTTGATATAGCATTGTTTCTATTTGAAACTTCTGTTGATATATGAGTATCTGTATAAGATTCTGCATTTGCCAAAGCATTGTTAATTGCTGTATCTCTATTTGATGCTTCTGTCTCTATTGCAGAATGAAGATCTGTTTTAGCTGTCTGAACTGATGAATCTGTATATGAATTTGCAGATGAAATTGCTTCTGATTTAGCATTAGATATTGCATCATTTCTATCTGTTACTTCTGTTGATATAGCAGCATCTGTATACCCCTCAGCTGCTATTTGAGCTGAATTAGCTGCATTAGTAGCAAATGTTTCAGCAGCTGCTACCCCATTTGAAACTGCTGTGGCAATATGTCCATCAGCATATGTTTCTGAAATTGAAATTGCATCTGCTTTTGCTTGATTAACATAAGAAATTCTAGCATCTCTTTCGTTACCAACTTGAATATCGGTATATGTTTCAGATTCAGTTTTAGCTGATGCAATTGCTGCATTTCTGTTAGAAACCTCTGTTGATATCTTGCTATCGGTGTAAGATTCAGATGTTGCTTGGGCAGTAGCAATGTCTCCAAGCAAAGTTGTTGAAAAATTAGCATCGTTATTAATTGCTTCATCAATTTTCTTAAGAGTGTTTAGTACTGATGGGGCACTATCAACAAGTCCCGCAACTGCTGTATCAGTATAAGATTTAGATGTTGACAAAGAAGATGCAATAGCATCGTTTCTATCATTTACTTCTTTTGATATTGCTTCGTCTGTATATGTTTCTGCTGCTGTTCTTGCTGATGTAACCTGCCCATCAGTGTAGCTTCTTAAAGTTGAAATAGATGAGTCTGTATAAGCTTCTGTGGTGTTAACCGCTGCATTAATTGCGGAAGTTCTAGCTGAAGCTTCAGTAGAAACTTTTGAGTCTGTATATGATTCTGAAGCAGTAATAGCTTCTGATTTCTTTGTATCTGCGTATGACTCTGCAGCTGTAATTGCCTCAGACTTTTTTACATCAGCATAAGATTCTGACGTACTGATTGCTTGTGATTTAGCGGTAGCAATAGCTGAATTTCTATTTGTTACTTCTGTGCTGATTGCTGAGTCTGTGTATGATTCGGAGGTTGAAATAGCACTAGCAATTGCATCTGATAGTTCGGAGGGAAGTGTTGTGGCATAATTAAGGTCTAACCAAGCAGAAGAACCATCACCAATCTTAATTTTTCCATTATCATCGTTATATCCAACTTCGCCCAAAAGCATTACTGGATTATTTGATGACCAATTTGCATCGGTGTCTCTTCTTAATTGAATTCTAGTTGCCATTATATTCCTCCGAGAAAATTATATCATTTATAGTTACTAAAGCGATTATTTCTTACGCTGTTCCGCCACTTAAAATTGGAATTCCAAGTGCTTCTTCAGAGGCACCGCCATCAAGTGAATCGGCAAAGGCAACTGTGGTTGCAAAGCCACCATCAATATATGATGGGAATGAACTTCCACCACCCTGTCCAATTTCTGAAACATAAGCTAATTCGTTCCAGGCACTGCCATAATATACAGCAAGCCTATTTGTAGATGTATTAAAAGTTATAGCACCATTTGTATGATTTCCCTGGGAATAGGTAGATACAAGTGGTGCTACAAAACTCTGTTGTTGTGTAGGAGTCCCAATGGCAACCCACTCCCAGCCATCGTATAACTTTAATGTCTTTTCAACACTATTGTAGTATACGTCACCCTCTGACCCTACTGGGTCAGAGGAGAGTACTGGCGGTCTGAGCGGTGTTAAAAACTTTCTTGCCACTGAGATCTCCTAAACTAAACTATCCTACAATTACTACTCTGTAAGCATTAGTTGCTGGGGCAACTGCAAACGCAATAGTTACTGTATTATTATCCTTCATTTGTACTTCTGTGTCAACTAGGTCATATGATCCAGAATTTGTGTAGACCTGGACTGTTACGTCACGAGTACCCAAATTGTGAACTACGTCATATGCTGTAGCAGAACCATCACCAACTGATGAAACAAACTTGCGGGCTACTGCAAAGTAATGGGATCCATCATTTGTCAATGTCCAGTCTGTGTTTGATTCTGACCATACAATTCCTACTGTATTAGCAGATCCACGCTTTACCTGAATAGCTGCATCTTGCGATGGAGCTCCAGTAGTAAAGTTGCTGTTAAGTACAATAGTATTATCAGTGATATCAATTTCCTGCTTATTAATAGCAGTCAATGTACCCTGAACATGCAAATCTCCATCAATGTTAACATCTCCAGCAAATGTCGCTGTGTTTGTAGAAGCATCTACGGTTACAACGTTATTGCTGTTTGAATCCTTAACATTAAATGAACCATTTATTCCAGAACCGCCAACTGATACGTTAGATGACTGGAATACTACATCAGCTGCATTTACATATAATGTGTCTGCTCCAGATGACTTTGAAACAATGCTATCAGTAACAAGATTGTTATTGATTACAACATTATTAGAATCTGGTGCCAATGTAAGATCTGAGTTATTTGTCTCAATAGTACCATTTGAATCAATGCGAATTTGATTGCTGAACGTTGTTTGTCCATTGTCTGGATCAATGCTAATTCCGCCATCATGTGATTCTAAATGCAACCATCCAGTTGCAGCAACAGTTAAGCTGCCGTCTGATGGATGAGCAAGGATTGCACCACGATTGGAACCATTCCACAATTCAACCTTAGTGGTATGAATTTCAACGCTAGTTGCATCAACAACATTAGAATCTGCTGCCAAAGTAAGGTTGCCTTGGGTAGCAGTAATTGTACCTTCTGAGTTGATTGTAATTGCATTGTTAAATGAGGTTGTTCCACTCTGTGCACGAAGCTTGATATCTCCGCTATTTGTTTCAAGTTGGAGTCCTGAATTGTTTCCTGTGATTCTTAATGAACCATCAGACTGAGCAGCAATAATACCTTGCTGTGCTCCATCTCTCCAGTACTCTGTCTTTTGAAGGTGAAGTTCACCAAAACCTGTGCCAATGCTTACTACATTGCTATCAGGAAGAAGCTCAATATCTCCAGTGTTTCCAGAAATACGTAGATTTGATCCATCAAGATCAATTGCTCCGTACTCTACCGCTGAAGCATTAACAAGGTGGATATATCCATCATTGCTTGTTGAACCAATTGTTACACCCTGAACAATATCAATGGCATCCGCCAAAGAGATTTCAGTTGTGTTTGAAACATCTTGAACGACAATCTGGTTTGTTGTTCCAGCTACGTTTAGATGTGTGTTAAGAGTAATTAATCCAGTCTCTGGATCAACGCTTGCAGAACCTGTTACGTCGCCTGTAAGAGTAAGAGCAGAAGCTGCTGTTCCTCCTGTTGCGATGTCGTACCAACCAATTCCATTTGCACCATTACGCCATACACGTAATACCTTGGTTACGGAATCGTAGTAAATACGACCTTCCTTATTGCCACTTGACGGGGCAGAAGAAAGGTTCTGAATAACTGCATTTTGTAGTTCGTTGGTATTCAGATCTAGATTAACTAAGAATTTTCTTGCCATGTTTTTTACCTACCCTTTCTTTTCTAGGAAAGATATGCCTTTCCTGAAATTGCCCCAACGAATGTTAAAATTATTGTATTTTCATCGGGGTACTGAATATCTCCCTCAACAACCGCTCCAGAAGAATCTAGAACTGTAGCATTTGGGTTATATCCAAGATTATGTTGAATTGTCCACACTTCTGCTGCAGTACCAACACTAAATACTTGACCCAGCAAATCTCTATTAAAATTTTCAAGTAAAGGCAGTGGAGGCCAACCTGAAACTGTTTTTGGACCATAGGTGTTTTTCTGAGTTATATCAATATAAAGATCTCCGACATTTCCAATTAAATTGGATGGAGCACCTGGTCCAGTTAATGTTTGTGTTCCTGGATCACCTTTTGGTCCAGCGATACCTGGAGAACGAACAACAACTTTATTTTTTTTAGTAACTTGTACTATTTTTTCGATTTGTGGTGTTACATTAACATTATTAGCCATTAGAGATTATCCACCTTAAGCCAGCCTGACATTAGTTCATCTTCTATTTCAACAAGTCTAATTTGATAGGCAGCTTTAGGGTAAGCAAATTTTGCAGTTTTCTCACCACTAAACGTCATAATAAATCTATTGTAGTGTTCGTCAACAACCATTTCAATACCATCGCCATTTGTAGCTGTAGCACAAACTAAACCACCTGGCTTATCTCGAACTTCAGCAACAATTGTATAATTTGAAATGTTAATTGGTGATCCGTCTTCTGATTCATAAGCTATATCAAGCTCCCATGTGGAACCTTGTGTAACTTCAAAATTAGTTGACAAATTGATCACCTACCCCAGATTTATATCTAAATTATAACAGTAATGTTTAACAAATCATAGAAAAACCCCTGCCACGTATTCGCCGTAGAAACAGGGGTTCTTAAACTAGATTATATCAGTTTTGACCGATATCTACAATCTCACACTCACCAGATACGCAAGCAAGTGCTTGAGTTCCTGTAGTGCTATCTTCAAGTTCATACATTGACAAAGCAGCCCAGTTAATTGATTTTGGCATCTTTGCAACCATATCTTCATATGCATCCTTGTCAACCTCTTGATATGGAGCCTGAACATATGTATGCTCTGAGTATGGCAAGAATGAAATTCCTGAGCACTCATCAAAGTGCTTGTATACCCATGCTCCAACTTCCATCCACTCATCTTCTTTCACAGAAACAGTAATAGATGGCTTATGCTCACACCAATGACGTTGATATGTTAGCCATACCTCAAGCTGCTGAATAGCGGTTAACTTGTCTCTAGTAATTGCATGCTTTGGTGCTTTTACTGGAAACGAGAATACGGTTGTATCATTTGGCTTCATCACATCATCTTCTGCAGGAATACCTGAATCCTTTAGGAACTGGGTAATAGGATCTTTCTTATCCCCACGAACTGTACGAATATAATAATCTGAATGCCATGCATGCATTCCTGAAGACACCCCGACCAATTGGGACACTGTGCCCGAAGGCTTTACGCAAGTGATTGCTGCTGAGGCGGGAATCCCAATTTTCTCTGCCTCTTCAATATTTGTTGCAAGAGCATACTCACGAAGTCTATCTAGAACATCTCCAAGTTTTGGCAAACCTTCCTGTCCAGAAAAGAACTTATGTCCAAATTGTCCAGTAAGTGAAACTCCTAGTAGACGCTCTTCTTCTGTGTTGTCTTTCCAAATCTTACGGATGTACTTAAAGTCTGTAAGTGTTGATTGCCATGTTCCAAGAATTGTTGCAAGACGAACTTTATTGGCAACATCCTCAACTGTATCTTTTTCACGAAGTACGACTTCTGAAAGGTTACAAAACTGATAAGGACGTAGGATAATTTCTGAGCAAGGGTTAGTTCCATAGTGAATATCTGCACTACGTCTTCCGTACTTTGCTGCTTGGGCTTGGGCTGCTGCCACATTGTAGATACCTCTTTCGCCCGACTTCGAATCATATAGAGATTTCCATTCTGAAATAAACTGTGCCATCTCTGGCTTACGTGAATATGCAACAGAGTTATTTGCTAGTGCACGTTGAGCATTTGATTCCCACCAATTACCAGCTTTAGCTGCTGCCATTTCAATATCATTAATATTTGAAAGAGAGATAAGTGCTGAACGACGTACTCCGCCAACAACTACAACTTCTCCGATCTTACACATAATGTCGTGACATTCAATTGGCTTAAGTTGACGGCCAAGTGCTCCTTTAAATACTTGAATTGTAAAATCAAAAAGATTAACTAATGGTTGAGGACCTGATGATCTTCCACCCATTGTCTTAAGACGTGCACCTGAAGGACGAACTTTGCTAACATCAATCTGTGGGATCTGTCCTGCCCACAAAAGACCTAGGAGTTCACGATATGCTTTTGCCCAACCTTCTTTAGAGTCTCCAACAATAACTACTGTGTTTGACTTCTCAAGAGTTTCTGGAAGGGCGGGAAGTTTATTGATGTACTTATACTCAACAGAAAATCCAACACCTGTACCACACATAAGAATATACATTGCTTCATCAAATGAACGAGCATTATCTACTGGAATAAATGAACAGTTGTAGCCTGCAACATTTTCTCTTTCCAATGCTGGTCCTGCAGTCATAACAGAACGCATTGATGGCATAACGTTACGGTTAAATACAGCATCACGCAATTCTGCAACAAGCTTTGCATCTGGCTTATAATTGTTATTCTTTTCAAGATGCTCAACCATAAAGTTAAAGTAACGGTCTACAGTTTCACCCCATGTCTCTCTGCGATTCTCATCTTCTAGCCATCTTGCATAACGAGACAACGCAATAAAGTTTTCATATGGGTTTTCAATTGAATTAGACATTACTTCTCCTTGAGGTTAAATTTAGATTTTAAGTGTATCACAAAAATTTTCTAAAATTCTGTTTTTCAATTTTTTTCAATCGTTCTACAGCTGGTTTAGAAACTGAATTCCAATTATACTCTTTATGTATCAAAAAAGCATTTTTGTATGCAAGCTCAGAATACGATTCATAATTGTGTTTTACATCACTCATAAAAAATTCTAACTCCATAGAGCTTGGCTTTAACATCATCCCTGGATGAGTTTTAGGCCAGGGGGATGGGTGTGGTGTAGATGACAATGGCATGGTTATATATTTTTTATACTGTGCCCATTCCGCAGTGCATATTGTTGGTATACCCTTTGCCATAGCTTGCAAAGGATTAAATCCAAAACCCTCGCCCCATGATGGGTATACAAAGACATCGCAAAGATCATACAAGCCATTCATTTGTTCAACAGATAAAAATGATTCTATAATTTTAATATTTGGATAAAAAGTATTTGGTGAACCACTAATCATTCCTGTTTGCGGATCATAAATTCTTGTAGTGTTAATTTGACTACACTTTAAAACTAACTCATAGTTTGGGTCATCACCAAATAATTTAATAAAAGTATCAACAACCAACTGTGCATCTTTTCTTGATGCAGGTTCTCCAACGTGTAAAAATCTAAAAGGTCTTGATTTATCAATTTCTTTTTTCTTTGGAATCCAAGATCCGTCAACTCCATGAGAGTATACAAAAATAGGTTTATCAGTCAACTTTGAGTATACACCAGCAACCCAATCAGAAGTTGCCCAAAGTTCATCAATAACAAAATTCATTGGTGTTATCCAATTTTCAAATACAGCAGTTGATTCCCATGGTGTGTAACCAATTTTATATTGATGTGATGCAAAAGTATAAAGGTTAGGTTGAACAAAAGAAATACCAATGTTAGCTTGTTTAGATTTAACCAAACAATCTACACCTAGTTTTTCAAATGAATTAAATATATGATTGGATGCTTCTCCGTATCCAACATTCCTATCCATGTATTCTGGAGCACCAGTAAATGATATTTTCACGCTTGTCCCTTGTTTTTATTAGTATATCATGATAGCATTGATTTTACGACTATTTACCCCAGGAGGTTCAAAATGAATAATGAGAACATAGCAAGGCTAAGAAAGTGGAAATACGCATTCATAATGGCAGGTGTGAGTATTATCACAATGATTTTTGGAGGATTTTCTCCCGCCTACGCAGGAATGCAAGAAAATATACGCTATACTTCTAATATATTATATATTAATAAATTAAAACATATTAATATAGTTAATATATATAATATAATAAATAATAATAATAAAAAGAAATTAAAGATTACAAATTATCTTGTCATTGATCTTGACACTGGACAAAAATTTAAAATGCCCGCTCCAAATATTAAAATTGGAATGAATTATAAAACAACGTCTGTTTATATATCAAGAATTGTAAACGCAATTAAATCTCAAGAGACTGGTGGCGAAGGAGCTTATACAAGACATTCATATTCTAGTAGTGCATGTGGAGCATATCAATATATGCCTCAATCATGGAATAACTACATGGGATACAAAACAGCTTGCCTAGCCCCGTCTTGGGTGCAGGATCAAAGGATGATTGGCGAGATTGCCGCATCTTATAAAAAATATCATAATTGGGAAAAAGCTATTGCTGCTCATTTACTACCATCAAGGGCGGGGAATGTAAGAACTTGGAACTTGAAAGTTCCAGGAAATCCTACTGTACGGCAATATGTAGATTCTGTAATGGCCAAAGCAAATATCCAGGTTTCTGCATGCTAAAAGTATTCTCTGAATATTACAATCTTGCATTAGAGGGCAAGGTAGATTTTCTACCCTGCCCCATGCATGAGGAAGATAAACCAGCGGTATACCCACTTATTCATAAAGAGCAGGGTGACAAAGTTATGCTACAATGTTTAGCGTGTGGCTATAAAAATACTGTAGGCCAGCAATTATACGAAAATGTTTTAGAACGGATAAGGAAAGTTAAAGATGCCTAATGTTGGCGATTATTTTGTAGTAAGAACAAATGGTTGGGCTGCACGTTTAATTCAGCTTGGCACGGGATCAAAGTGGAATCATGCTGGGGTATATCTTGGCAATAATCAGATTGTTGAAGCCCGTCCAGTAGGTGTAACTTTGTCAGAGCTTTCAAAATATGACGGCAAGCCAATTGTTTGGAATACCCAGATTGATACATCTTTGACAGAAACAGAAAGACTTAACATTAGAGCCAGGGCTATGGAATTTGTTAATGATGGCTATGGAGTTTGGTCAATTATCAATATTGCATTGAAGATCTTATTCTTGGGGTTCTTTCCAAATCTAAAAAGAGCTGAAAATGAAAAAAGCGTTATTTGCTCTCAACTAGTTGCTTGGACATATTCGTCAGCTGCAGGGATCAAGCTTTCTAATAAGCCCCATGCACTTGTGACCCCAAAGGATTTAGCATCCAGAATTACCGAAAAGTAGCTTCTGATGGACTTTTTGCCAATAGTTGAGGGTAGGTCCTGTGAAGGCTGTACAAAATGCTGTGAGGGCCATTTAAGGGCCGATATCAAGCTATCAAATAGCAACGAAATCAACTTCATGGGAATCAATGAAGAACTTGGTATTGTTCCTTGCCCATTTGTAAAAGTAAATGAAGGTTGCGGTAGTTATGAGAATAGGCCAGTCAACCCTTGCATGGCTTTTAAGTGTGACTTTTTAACTAACCCAGATATGCCAGAGTCTTTTAAGCCCGTTAGATCAAATGCCATATTTACAACAAGAAAGATTAAGGGCGTAGAATATACTATGCTTTTAGAGGCGGGTAGAAAATTAGATTCAGAGGTGCTATCATGGGCTATATCAGATGCTCTTGCAAATGGTAAAAACATTGCCTGGAGAGTGTTGGGAAATATATTTTGGATTGGAAGCGAAGAGTTTAATAATATGATGGACGAAGACTATCCGCTATTATCTCAAACATCTCATGGCAAAGATACACATTGAAAGAGCTTACATTGAGGCTCACGACAAGGAAGTAGATAATTTTTCTATCACACTTGAAGTTAAAGACGGAAGCGATTACATTTTAGTTGGAAGAATTAATTTAGATAATCCTAAACCTTGGCTTTATACATTTACAAATGATGACGGGGATTTAGTAATAAATAATTCAGAAAGCATGGAAGGCAATAAATGGGATCATATAACAAAGGAGATATTGGCAGATGGGTAATTTAGGGGAAGACCTAGAGCTTGACATATTTAATAATATGAGAGAGCTTCTTGGTGCTATTTTTATTCAAAATCAACGCAACTATGACATGCTGTCAATTATTGCAGATAAGCTAGGTGCAGATGCATTAGGACTAACAGACCTTCATAGATCTGGTCAAGTTCTTGCTCCTGAACCTTCTTTTGTATTTGAGGATAAAAATGCAGCCGATAATTGATATTATAGAAACAGTGAGTCAGTGCTACAGGGAAGATGTAGAGAATTGGTCATTACTTGAAGTTGTTCAAAGCAAGTGGGGGCAAAAGTTTGACGTGGAAGTGTTTTCTGATTTTAGAGAAGATGCAGTTCCTATTACAGCAATCACTTGTATTAAGGATGAAATAAAAGTTGTATTTTCAGATGTACAAGCCTGGTTTGTTTTAAAGAAAGGGGACGCAGTATTTTTTCCTCAAGGATACCTCCACAGCGTAAAGCCCTTTGACGGACTGGAAAATGTATTTTATGAGAGATTCTTTTATAGGCCCATAATTGAAGAGTCCGATGACACAGGATTACCTTTATTTGAAATTACAGCTACACTGACGGATTACTACACGAAAAAAGTGAGGGCGGAAAATGAAGAGGAAGCCTTAAAAATAGCATATTGGTCTGATATACAAAGCTGGAAGCATGTAAAGGTAGAAGCAGAAGGCAAGCAGTACAGAAAGATAGATCAATCAGACACCCCTTATGACGTTACCCGTTGGTCAGAGTGGGGAAAGTTTGATATAAAGAAATTGGGATGATACAATAAAGATATGTCCCCACATCACTTTGCAAGAGAGTATAAAAACAGAAGTCGCAATAGCTGGCATTATAATGAGTTGCGTATTCAAAAAGAGCTTTACGGCAAAGTAAAAGTTGGCAAGCTTACCTTGCTACGACACAGCATTATCAAGAAGATAAAAAGCCTTAAGGGGTAAAATTGATTGTTATAGATGATAACTTCCTTGACGAGCAAACAATCAGGGAGGCTGAGAAAGCTTTCCTTGGCATGCCTGCACACTTTCCTTGGTTCTATCATTCCTCTACAAACCCCGAAGTAGACGGATTGCATGTCCTTAAAAGTGAGGCCGTTTCGGAAGGGGTCCTATTTTCAGGAGCTATATACGAAAAAGATCAGGTATATCCGCTTATACACAAGATATTTGTCTCATTCCTGATAAAGAATAAAATTACATGTAAGCAGATTATACGGATCAAAGCGAATCTATACCCTCAAGTAAAGGATTATGCTTTTCACTCTCCGCATGTAGACACAGAAGGCGATCATAAGGTGTTTCTATATTATGTGGATGATTCAGATGGCGATACTGTAATTTTTGATCAGAAATTTAATGGCATAGCACCATCTGATCTCACTATTAAGAAAAGTGTAAGCCCGAAGGCGGGAAAAGGAATGGTATTTGATGGCCTACATTATCATGCATCATCATCCCCAGTATTAAATAAGACCAGATGTACTATCAATATAGACTTTATATAGGCTCTATAGGGCTTTAAAGTAGAAATATGGAGTACTATAGCGTATTCCAGAGCTGATGATACTTACACCATGTGTATGGATATCATCTACTGGAAAAAGCACCAGGTCTCCCGCCCTGGACTTGTATCTGTAATCAAGATTTGGAAAATATAGCTCTCCACCTTCAAAATCATCATTTATGTAGATAAGCGATGTAACAACTTTTCCAGAAGTTTCTTCTCCCGTATAATCTGAATGTTCTCTTAAAAATAGACCTTCAGGATACCTATGTACGACAATCTGATTGTATGTATCGTACCTATTGTCTATTTTTAGGTCATATAAACTCTCAACCTCAGATATATGGTTATAAAATGCATCTTGAAGTATTTTTTGAGCTTTATCATCTAAATATGGTCCAAAGAGCATATTTCCTTGTAGTGGATTTAATGGATCTATAGGTACAGCATTATAATCTGCACTTTCTACCACTCCCCGCAAATATTGTAGCTCTTCTTGGGTTAGAACATCATGAATAATATTGATTTTGTTAGACATTTCCACCAAATTCTTGATTTTCTGTTAAATCTATGGTGTTCCAGTTCATTGAAGCACCAGAATATTGTGAAAAGAACTTAAAAGGTGACCAATACTGCCTATTTGTTAAATATTCATCAACTTCTGTATCTGGATCTGAGAACATTGTGTTCATTAAGCCTGTTCCAGCCACTCCCGCCACATGAGAAGCATTATAAAACATATTTAGTTGATAAAAAAGCCCTGTATCTTGAAAAGACATTATTTTATAACCTGATTCTTCATAAACACCTTCTAAAGCTATGTCAATTCCCTCAGAATAAGTTCTATGCGATGTCCCTAAAGATATATGATCTAAATTATTAAGCTTTCTGCTAGAAAAAATTTTATGCTTTTCATCTGTTTTCTTCAAAAATGGCTTAAATTCTTCTACTACCCGATTTAAGCATTGTGCAACTTGCAAAGTTTGAGCACCAATGTCTTGATTTACAGCTTTTTGCATAAAAGATGCTCCCCATTCAGTAGAAACATAAATTTGCTCAAAGTGAATATCCCATTCTCTAGGATCCATAGCTTGAAATGTAGGAATTCCAAAATATGACATAATGTCTTGATGCACAATTGATATGTGCTTTGTTCTTCCCAGCAAAAATCCTATCTGTAAATCTGGAATTTCTTCTTTTAGAATAAGATACGCACCAATGTGAGTCATCAAATGACAATAGTTGTCATCAGTTTTTACTAACAACCATTTTCCTTCTTTATGCATTTGTAATTTCTTGTTACGCTCTTCAGTGTAAATACAGGCATGATTTATTTTTGGTAAATATATCCCAGGGAAAGATTCAGTCTTTATAAATTCATATGACTGATATTCAATCTGAGCATTCAGCTCATTCCCGCCCTGATCTATTCTATAGTTTGCGTCCATCTCTATATTGTACCCCATTTTCAATTTCACCAAAATGTTAATGGATTTTTAAAATGCATGATTCACATTTGAAAACAAAACACAAAAAAAATATAGTGCGCCCGAAATGTCCGAATTGTCCTACCAAATGTGACCCAACTCACAAAAATAGTTTATAAAATGTCCGATTTGTCAGCATTTTGGAGTTGAAAATGTCAGTGGTGTGTGTTATAGTTACACTATAAGAAATTAACAAAGGTTGTTAGTTTAACTTAAAGAAAGAGGTCAAAAATGACTTACTGTGAATGTGGACAAATTGTCCTAAATGGTACAAATCACCCTGAGTGTGCTTGGTGTGATAAGCATAACGAACAAATGTTCTACTGTGGGTGTGTGGCTTAAATCACACAAAAACACACGGCGTGTCGGCTTGATTTTTCCGATATAGTGTGCTAGACTTCCAGTCATAACAATTAAATAATAATAAATCCTAGTGAGCCTCCTAATAAGAGCAAATAATCTAGGCAAGGAAAAAGGTTAGAAAGTCTAACCGAATTAAAAGAAAGGTAGATAAAATGTCTACACTAAATGAATACTATAATGAAATCCGTTCTGATATTGCTAAAGACTTTGGTCTTGAGGCTGGTGGCTTTGCTCCCCGCCCTAAGTTAATGCCTATCCAAATTGCTCAGCGTATTGTCGCTAAGTATCCTAGCATAGATAACGGCACCCGATGGGGTCAGCCTAATCCTAAGGCGTTAGAAATCGCTAAACGTTATCACTCCCTATTTGTGGCGTAAGTCACACTCAGGGCACGGCGTGTCGTGTTGATAATGTCAGCCCACTATGCTAAACTAACCATATTAACAAAAAGAAAAGAGAATTAAATGTCATATAGTTTCGATACTAAAACAGACCGCTGGTCTGAACTAGCAGACGGCTATCAGTCTATGCTAGATGAACTACATAATGAAGACCTAGAGTCTGTCTTTATTCCAGTTGCTAACTTTGATGTAGATGAGGTGCTCTAATGCTACTAGCAATCCACCTACTAATTACTGTCCCCCTACTAATTAACGCTCTACTGAATTGGAACTAAATAATAAATGATTATTCTAACTTATATAATTCGTACCCTTATGCTACTTGCCATAGTGCCTATGTCTATGCTAATGTATGCTATGTATCAAGATGTCAAGACTTGGGGTAATAATGAAAACTAAGATTATTGTACTAGGATTAGCACTAACACTAATTCCCGCCGTCGCTAGTGCTCGTGGTACACACAGTACACACGGCTTTCATATGCCGAAGAATAGCATACAGTGGCGACCATACTCACCAACAAGGACACACCGCTCCTTCTAAGTTTGACCCTGACCAATGTCAGTGGTTGATGATATACTAACAATAACAACAACAAAAGAAAAGAGAAAAATAATGAAGGCTAAGACATACCAAGTAGGCGACCTATTCACCACAGCACAGTCAAAGGTTACTGGCACAATCAAGGAAATTATTCCTGTAAATGCTAACACCACAACCTTGCTTCTTGATGTAAATGGCGAAGACCGCTATACCTCAGTAAAGTTCTAAGGTAACCAAGCGACCTGAGCAAGTCCTAAAACTGCTCACATTTTTTAATTATGCTATACTCTAAAGAACCTAAACGAAAAGGACAAAAATAAAATGATGACACGCAAGGACTACGTAAGCACCGCCGAAATTATTAACTCATATGCTAGCGAAATTAAATTAGAAGTGCTAGAAGATTTGGTTAATGATTTTATTGAAATGTTTGCTGCTGATAACGAACGATTTGATAGCGATAGGTTTTGGGACGAATGTTTCAAGAATCTAAATCTCGAATAAAAAAAGTTCTTGAGCTTAGGCGTAGTAATGCTGCTACGCCTTTGCGTAACAAGAAAAAATATACACGCAAACAAAAACATAAAAATAAACTTGACAACTGATCGTTTTTGAACCAGTGGTTATCCACAGGCTTATCCACAGGCTGTGGATTATAGTTTACCTATAGTTCACTTACCCACGCTCCAAATAATGAGATTTTACCCTATGTTACTCGATAGTAGCGATATTTTCTGCTATAATTCCATTATACAAAATTAAATAAGAATAAAAAAAAGTTAGTTCATCAACGGCGTGTCGCCTTGATTTTCCGCAGAAAGTCTGCTAAACTAACGATAGTTAAACAATAAAGAAAGGTGGTCAAAATGACTACACTAACAAATGAAATAAATCTAGGTAAAATGCTAGGTATCTCTGCTCAATTAGAAAATCGTATGGTACACGATTTTAACAATGGTGGGCTAAAGTCTACCTATGGTCTAAATACTCGCCAGCGTATGCTTGCGATTAAAGTTTTCTTAGGTGGTAATGCTCCTAAGTGCTACTGTGTAAATTGTCTGTAAAGAAAGGGGCTAATATGTCCACTATGATAAATGAAATATGCGTAGGCTGTGGTAAAGTCATGGGTCAGGTTTCTGTCTATGACGCACAATTTACTTCTGATCCCACCTGCTGGGATTGTGCTGATGAAGCCCTATATTCCCTATATCTAAATAGTTTGGCAGACATGGCTGACTAAATGTCAGTGGTCTATGCTATAATAATCCTAATAACAAGAAAGAAAGAAGGTCTTAAATGAACCTAGAAGAATACAAGGCGTATGTCCTTGCTACCCGCCAACAGTCCACGATGTCAGTGGTCAATGATATAATCAACTCAACAAAGAAAGAAAAGGAAGGTGGCAACTAATATGCTAATCTCAGAAGCCTTAGAAGGCAAATATGTAAAGTCCTCAAAAGGACAAGGTATAATCCAATATGCAGATTTCCGAAAGGATATGCACCACTCTACCCCCGAGGGTTATCTTGCTTATGCTTGCAAGGTTCGCCCTACTTATAATCCAGAAAGACATAAGTTTATTCCAGAAGATTTTTGGACAACAGTTTATGTTGGATTGGATAGTGAATTACTATGACAATTAAAATTGGCGGGCTCGGGCAGACAATTTCTGCCTATTGTCCCGTATGCTCAGAAAAAATGACACATTGGGCTATTGCCTCAAAGTCTATTCGGTATGAATGGAAGTGTGAACCTTGCGAGTTATCTCTCAAATCAGATAAAGATGGTTATGCTCATATCCTAACAGAAATGGCTTACTATGTCTGATAAAATTTTCATATGCGATGAATGCGATACCTTGGCAACAGTGTCAGTGGTATCTGATACAATAACTATAAATAAATGTAAGTGCTTAACTTTAGATTGGAGCAACTAATGTACAAAATAACAACCGCCTATGATGGTAAGGCACCCCATCACACTGTACAGATTAGCGACGCATTAGAAGCGTTTAACGCATTCTCTCGTTGTAACGATTGGGGATTCGCTAATGAATTCGCAACCTATAATCTATCTATGCCTGATGGCAAAATGTATACTAAGAATTTCTATCGTCCGAAGGGAAAATAAATGACCGTATCAATTGAACACAATTTAAAGTTTATCACAGAGGTTGACGAGACTCATCCCGTTGGCCAACGCCTGCTAAATTTAACTCATGAAGAGCAGGTCCAACTGCTTGAAAGCATGCTAAAAGATTTAGTGGCCCCTGCGTTAAAGTCTCGTATTGATGAGATTAATCAGAACGGTACCTATGCCATCCTTAAGGTGGTGGCATAGTGGCAAAGCATCCGCCAGTAGGGTCTGCAGCATGGCACTCAGTTTTTGCAGATGATCAATGCAAAGTTTGGCAAGATGCCAACGATGATATTTTTTTTAAAGTGCACGTAAAGGGCCAACGTCCAAAATATTTCTACAATGAAACTGCACACAGTGACGTTGCACGTTACTGTAGTGATGAGCTTGGTATAGCTTATTGGTCCGTACTAAATTAATTTTTTGATTGGGGAATCAAATGGAAACAGCAATGGCCTTTATAATGATTTATTTATATATATTGGCCATTATGTTTTTTATTGACACGATTAGCAAAGGTCCTTGACATTCCCCCGATTTTTTGACCTGTCACGCACTCGGGCGTGTCGCCACGCTGTGAGATTAATCACATAGAGCAAAACGGACATTTACGGACAAATGTATATATATCTTGTTTTACGGGGTGGACATATGTCAGTCCTATCTGCTAGAATAGGCATACATCAACAAAAGAAAGAAGGCTAAAATGACCAACGTCATGTCGCAAGTTCACCGTTCAGAAGTTGAATCAGGAGAGGTTTCTCTTGCTGTTTCAACACGCACTAATCCTGCTTGGCATAGTTTTGCTAACAAGATTTTTGATAAGGACGAGAACGTTACTACCGCACAAATGCTAGAGGGTGCTAAACTCTCTAATTGGAATGTCCAACTAGAATCTGTTTCAGATTTGCTAGCGGATAATTACACTACTGTATCAGACAACTATTTGGTTGTTCGTGATAACCCTTATACAGCAGGACAAAAAGATGTGCTGTCTGTTGTAGGCTCTCGCTATAAGACTGTTCAGAATGAAGATTTATTCTCATTCGCAGACAATCTACATGACGGCAATTCCGATGTTTATTGGGAATCTGCTGGCTCTCTCAAGAATGGTCGTGTTGTATTTGGCACAATGTCAATTCCCCGCACTATGGTTCTTGACCCCAATGGTGCTAATGACACTACCAATCTTTATCTCGTAGTCTACACTTCACACGATGGTTCAGTAGCGGTTCAGTCTGCTATTACCCCTGTTCGTGTTATGTGTCAGAACACTCTCAATTTCGCCATGAAGAAGGCTAAGCAATCTTTCAAGATTCGCCACACTCAGACTGTGGACGGAAAAATTGCTGCTGCTCGTGAGGCTCTTGGTCTTACATTCTCCTACATGGACGAATTCGAAAAGCAAGCACAAGAGTTGTTCGCAATCGAAGTTAATAACGCTAAGTTCAGCGAAATTATTAACAAGATGTACCCTAAGCCAGAAGTGGACAAGAAGGGTTCAATCAAGAAGTGGGAGAACAAGGTTGTTCTTCTTGATGAGTTGTACCACAACTCTCCTACCAATGCTAATATCAAGGGCACAGCGTGGGGCGTTGTAAATGCTCTCACCGAACGCCTTGATTATTACCGCACAGCCCGCAAGGGAAATGGCGATTCGCTAATGGCAGGTGCTTCAGGATTTGACCCTGTTATCACAGCAGAAAAAAATAAAATTGTTAAGCAAGTTCTTGCTCTAACAAAATAAAATAAAAGGGGGAGCGAAAGCTCCCCCACCTTATTTTTATTTATGCATGATCGTGCATAAATATGCAGGCCACCAGTCCAAAAATCTACATTTGTCAAGTCTTTAAGATGTGTCTTTAATCACACTAATATATGGGCGACACGCCGAAGCTGGAGTGGATAATGTCAGTGGGTTCTGCTAGAATAGCACTATTAACGAAAGGATAACTAAATGGCTCAACCTGAACCAACACTAGAATACCCAAACACTTATAATGTTACAGTAGATGTACGCTATGAGTTTGAGGTAGAGGCAGATAACGAGGCTATGGCTGAGGAAATTGCCCATTACTATGAGGACTATGCTATGTGGGCAGATATCGAATCCATAGATGTTGATATTCTAGCAGAATATTGCCAAGTATGTGGTGAAGATACTGACAAAGAACATTGTCAAGATGAGGAGTCTAACTAATGGCAGTTGCTTTAATCCAAGTTCCCAATCCCGCCCAAATGGGCTATGGTCTGGGCAAGGCTATGCAGTATGGCGTAGAATATGAAGTTAAGGATAACCTCCAGATAGAGTTAAATTGTGGAGATGAACTTAAACTAGCAAAGATTATTGTGGCATTTCAGGGCAAAATCCTGGAAGTGAACACAGTAAAAAATGTCCGTGTGGACAAGCCTCGCCACTAATGTCAGTGGTGGGTGCTATAATAAACCATAACAACAACCCGAACAAAGGAAAAAAATCAAATGGCTAAAAAGACAAAGGCAAAGACAATCCCATACCTAGAGAAGTGGGAAACCCGATATGGTATTTCAGAGCGTATCGTTCTCCGCAAGAACGGCAAGTTCGTAGATAATACCAGCCTCACAGCACTCCGAAATGGTGTGAAGGTTAGCAAGTAACTTTCCAATTCGGGAAACAGTTTGGTGGTTCTGTAAAAACCACCACCCCAATCCAACCCAACAAAAGAAAAGGAAAACTATAAATGGCACGAGCAATTACAGTAAAGGTAGCAACCCCTAAAGTAATCAACGCACTAGAGGCTAAATTGACTAAAATCAACAATGATTACACAAATCAAGACCAACTAGAGGCACAGTTCCAGCAGGAACTAAAGGCGTGGAATACAAAACTAACTGAGTATGCTTTGGCAAACTTTGACAAGGCAACTAACTTCCGCACTAACTATCGCAGTTGGAATAACTCTCTCAACATTGACTTTGATGTTGATACAAAGGGAACAGATTTCCCTGCTCAGCCTGAGCGTAACTTTGAGCAAATCCATCGCCACTCATACAACGAGATGGTGGAGGAAATTACTAATGCCTTGTCTATCCTAAAGATGACAGATGAGGAAACTGTAAATGCTTCTACAATGAAGTCTATCGCTAAGTACCTCTAATCTAATAAACATAGGGCGGGAGATTTGATTTCCCGCCCTCTATCTGATAGGATACCTCAATGGCGTTCATATTAGCAATCATCATCATAGTCGTACTACTGTTAGGAAGTATTTAATGGGAGCAAGAACAAATTACACAATCGTCACTACCGATAACCCTGAGCAAAACATAAATGTTTATGCCCACTGGGACGGTGATGACTCTGTTGCAATTATGCAAAATGCAATGAAGGCTGCTATGCCTCGTATCAATATGGGTGATGTACCATATGCGGTTCGCATTATCATTGACCAGCTAACTAAGCATGGTCGGGATAGTGAAACAGGCTATGGTATTTATATCAGTAGCACAGTTGATGCAGAAGAGCAGTTTGAGTATAAAGAAATCAACTTTAATAATCACATGGTTACAGTTGGTAGTATGCAATTTGCATTTACTGATTTCGTGGGGGTCTTAGTATGACCTCCACAGATTTCAAACCATACACCATAGATGAGTTGGTGACAGCGATCTATGAAGATAATCTAGGACACTTTGAGTTCATGGAAAATATGAACGGTGGAGATTGTGATTGTAATTTGCATCAGACTATGCAAACTATTATTCATTACTGGGGAGAATAAATTGCGTGTCGCACTTGACAAAGTGCGGCATTTGCACTGGTAAACGGACATATTGGACATATTGGACATATGATAATAATCACATTTACGACCCTTACGAACGCTTGACTTTTTCCTTTACGAAATGATAGAATGACCTCATGACATTAGATATTTACGAAGTTGATTATTCTGTCTCACCAGGCGGGATAAATATGTTTGAGATTTATGATGAATCTGGACAATTTATAATAGATTTTGATAACATGATCCAAGCTCATAATTGGTGTACTAATATAGGTGAAAATTATACGTTTCATCTAATTCCCGCCAATTAGCCCAATGTCAGTGCTACCTGCTACAATATAGCCATACCCAACGAAAGGACTATTATGCCATACTACGAAGTTTCTGCTCAGGAAATTATCCGTTATTCCCTGCTCATCAAGGCTGACTCTATCGAGCAAGCCAATCAAATTGCTGACGACTATCCTGTCGGTCAGTGGCAATATGACGGCACTGACTTTTGGATTTATCCAGAACTTACTGTCGAAACCTCTAACTACAAGCCTGCTATCAACGAGGGGTAATCATGCCAAACTGGGTCTATAATGGATTAACTGCACAAGGTCCAAAAGAATCTGTAGAGAAAATGAAAGCCCAATTAAATACACCGTTTGTGGATTATATTGAAGCCAATGGTGATTTGTCATATGGCATTAAGCAAACTAAGTATTCTAATCCTGTATTTAGTTTTAGAAACATCATTGCTCCCACCGACCTTGAAGCATATAAGCAACAGCCTGTAAGTTCAGATAAAGATATATCTGACCCTACTTGGTGGGCGGACTTGCAAGAAAAATCTAAGACTGATAATTCATGGTATAACTGGAATATCCGTAACTGGGGTGTTAAATGGGATGTTGCTGTACCTAATGATTCATTAGATTCAGATACATATATGGAAGAAACTGAGGATGAATGGACTGCTTCTGTATATTATAACTTTAATACTGCATGGGGAATTCCAGAACAAGCATTAATTACATTATCATCTCAGTATCCCGACCTTTTGTTTACTTTGTCATATGAAGAAGAAACAGGCTGGGGTGGGGAAATGGAAATCTTACGTGGTGTAGTTATTAGCCATGGTCAATATGATTCCAAGTGTAGAGACTGTGATTCAACAGACACATTAGAGTATTGCGAAGATTGCGAAAATGAGGTATGCTCTGCTTGTGGTTTTGGAAACGAAGAAAACAATAACTGCCCAACACATAAGGAGAATGCAAATGTCTGATGAAACAAAGTTAGACCCATACCTACAGCGTATGGTTGAATCAGGTATGGACGGTGCAGACATCATGCACGGACATCTTAAGGTCCTAATGGTCCAAGCACAGAACGAACTTGCCAATGCCATTGAAGACGAAGAGGCTTCAGGTGAGGCCATTGATAGCATGGAACGACGGTACTGGGAGGGTGTGGACGAAGCACTCTCACAACTATATGCATTGACATATGCCATTGCTTTTGCAAAGGGGGAACTTAAGAATGACTAATTATAGAATCACTTTTATCTGTGATGAGAAATGGTTGGATGCATTAAAGAAGTTTACAGATGTAGAAGTATATGAGGGAGAGACCCTTTATGTAGAATATTTGGATGAGGTGGAATAATGGCTGGTGGCATGTTTTATTTAACAAACTCTTACTTAGATAATTTAAAGAGAGATTATCAGTTTGGTGGTATTGCCTGGTTGTATATGTGGGATATCATCCGTGATACGTTTGAGGAGATTTCCTATGACCCCGCCTCATATGATATGGTGCCTGCCAAGGGCGTCACACTGGAAACAGTGTGGGATAAGTTTGAGAGAGATACTTGGGGCGGATTTGACGTAGAGCAGTTGGATGTAGTAAACTGGCTGTCCGCAGAGGACCTAATCGTAGAATGGGACGGGGAGTCAGGTAGTGTGTAATTGGTGCGGAGACATCTATCAAGAAACAAATATATGGCAAACACATAGGTGCAAGGAGGAAGACAATGGCTAAATTAGAAGAGAGTGCACATAAAAAGCTTGCTCAAATACTTGCTGATTCTCGATGTTCACCTGCAGTGCTAGCAATGCATATGACAGATGAATCTAAGTATGTTAACGAATCCTTCATGCAGTACTTTGTTAACTACATTATCCAAATGGGTACCGCAAAGCACGTGCCGTTGTATCTCGCTGAGGTTCAACAGCAATGCAAGACAATGTTAGAATCCCTTAAGGAGTTGGGCCTGACGGGATTGCCAGTAGGTAGAGAACCTGAATCAAAGGGTGAATACCTTGCTGTATGAGATAGGATAATAATACATCCTAGCCCGCTGCTTCGGCAGCGGGCCTTTCTTTTTTTCAGGGGTCAAACAGCTTTTCAGACATTACGACCCGATCCAAAATTTCTTCGGACATTACGAACGGGCGGGAATTCGTACTGGTCCAATAAATACAACCTATACCATATATAGTAAGACATTACGAAGGATATATAATTCACCCTGGTGTGAATTTGATCATATAAATGTATAAAAAAATAAATATATATAAAATGTGATCATAATCACACAATATTAATTAAATTTGTGCAATATATTGTACATTTAGATCAAAATTGTCTAGAATATGAGCAAAATCACACCATTTTTATATGTGATATTTATCATATTGCTCCATATTGACATTACGATGGGCATTATGGTATGCTCTATACCTAGGTTTCACGTGAAACATATAATGAATAGATATTTAAATATTAATTACTGAATTTATTCTCCACAATGCTCCACTTTGCTCCATTTTAGAAGCATAGAACAAACCATTTTTGATTTTCATATTCAAATTTAGGCGGGTTATCTTCAAGATAGGCAGTAAGTTCTTGCCATAGACCATATGCACTATTTACAAATATCGTTTCTGTGCTCTTGGTCAAGTCCATACAAAGATACATATGCTCTATCTCTGGCAATACTTGGTATATATCCCATAGTGTATCCAAGAGATCCTCTTCAAAGATATATAGTACAGCCATATAGTCTTTATCCTTATAGGCATTTAGTTCTTTTACTCTTATATCTTTATTATAGGATAGTCTAGCGTCTAGATGGAATTTTCTAAATCCCAGCCCCGTCGCATGTTGTAAAGCTATAAAATTAGAGTTCAATCCAGGAATGATTATAGGCTGAATACCTATAGCTCTTGCTGTTCTAAATATAAGTCCGCCAGCATCCTCCATTACAGGAGTTCCTACATCTGTAATAATTCCTATGTTTTTACCCTCTTGAAGATAGGCTACAGCCTTTTCATGGTTAGATTCATCCTCTGGGTATAGGATACCAGGATCATTATGGATAACTAAGCCATTGTATTCAATGCCTAAATCCTTACAAAATTGTAGGAATAGTTCATCATTCTTAGCAAATATGACATCGCAATCTAAAATAGCATCTTTGATTCTAGGGTTGGTATCTTCTATATTACCTATATGCTTACCTAGGGTGTATACTTTTCCTAAGCCCGCCATATTTTGCCACACCATTCGCACTTAATATCCTGTGCTACCAGCATCCATTTATGCTTGCAGTCTTCTTGATTATTGCTCAAAGTCTATATCCTCTTGAATGTATTCTGAATTAGATTGCCATTGAGCATTGTTCCATACGCTAGACTCATATTGCATCAATCCCCCGCCATTTAATAGTTCATTATTATCTTTACGAAGTCTCTTATTTTCAGCCTGAAGATGATCATTTGCGTAAGATAAATCTCTTATATCATTCTTTAATTGCTTATTCCGAAGCTGCAAGAATGTATAGTGATCATTATTCTTTGATAGATTTAATGCTCTTTTGTAATCAAATATCGCTAATTTAAGATTATCAATCTTACCCTCATAATAATAAATACCGCCGAGAATAATGGCTGTCAAGATACCGATATAAGATAGATAGAGTATGGTCACTTTCTCTCCTTTAATAATCCTGCTTGCTCCAGTGATTGCTGCATCGTCTTTACCTTGGATACCATGTCATTAAAGGCATACTTAGCTTCGGCCCGCTTCTTTCTGGCCTTGTTCTTAGCATCACGCTTTAGGCCACGTTGGGCCACTTGCTTGTTATTCTTTCTCATTCTGGATTCCATCCTGGTCCCTTGTATTTACCAAATAGTGCATTGAGAAATACCTGAAAGTCTTCATCGGTAATTTCATCAATATCATGGCTTGTTTCCTTTGCTATCCGTCGCATTTGCGACTTACTAAAAGGAATGACATTTTCGCCATCATTTAAAGTTGCTTCCTGTTTTTCGCTCATTTGCCCTCCTGTTTTCGCCTCATTCATTTTCCACTACTTCCGAAGCCTTTATCTCCACGAGAACCTAATGCAAGTTCATCAACTGGCTCAAAGAATACCTCGTGGTACTTATGAAACACCATCTGTGCAATCTTGTCTCCTGCTAAAATCTTGTAATCTTGCTGAGAATGATTAATCATAATTACTTTGATTTCGCCACGGTAGCCAGAGTCAATAGTTCCTGGAGCATTAACAACTGTAATACCTTTGGTAGCCAGCCCTGATCGTGGGTTAATGTAACCCACATAGCCCTCTGGGATTTCCATGGCAATGCCAGTAGGTACTGTACCACCCATACCAGCTAATAGGACACCATCTTCTGACGCATATAAATCTGCTCCAGCATCACCGATGTGTGCATATGTTGGTATCTTAGCTGAACTGTTTAATCTCTTTACATTAACACTAATCAATTCTTACCCCATTAATAGTAAAATGCTGTACTGTGTAGCCAGCATTAATTCTTTTTAGTTCTTTTCTAATAGCCCGCCACATACCCAATTTGGTAAATGCTAAGCCACCATTCCCATGACTAAAGTAACGCTTATGCTTGTCATCCCATTTTTCAATATGCCAAAACTTTTCATACTTTGGGTATTGACCATGACCGCCTCCTGGCTCTACGACAATACGGTATAAGGGTTTAGATTTCTTGCTCATTTAATCCCACAATCCTGGATAGATGTTTGCGAACCATTTCATTGTATCCTTGTATTGCTTTTCTGTCAACCCGCCATAATCTTTTTGCCATTTTTTATTTATAGCAAGACCATTACGACTTAATTCATCAAACATTTTGGCATATTTTTCATAATCTAAATCCCTAAAATATGCTGCTTCATCAACTGTTGTTTCAAGATTAGCATACGGATGGCCTACACCATGAGAGTTTTTAATGTGCCATCTTAAAATTCCAGCAATCTGTCGTGCTAGGTAGCTATCCCCACTCCATGCATCTTGATCGCTAAATCCCCGTGTTATTCTTTGATATGGGTATTTAATAAACTTATTAAACAAACGTGCAGGTCTTAAACTATTAAATAAACGATAGATTGGGTTAATAATCTTATCCATCAGTGTAGGTTTTCTGTTCATCAATTCTTCATAAGATATTGTCACTGTGATTCCTTTTGCTCCTTTATCCAAGCATCCCCAGCCATTTCTTCATAGCAATCAATGCATATCTTTAGTTCACCAAATGGCATATAACGCTTTCTTAGGCTATCGCAATATGGGCATCTATTATAAGTTCCCGCCATTACTGTAACTCCTTCTCAATGGCTTCTACTGCATCTCTAACTACTCCCCATACCGATGAACCATAGTTTTGATTCATATATGTGATTAGTTCTTGACCAGCTTTTGTTTTAATACCTTCCAATAGTTCATCACTCATCCCAACTCCTTTTCAATTGCCTGCATAGTATCGCAAGGATATAAAGGATGGCAATCACAATCACATTTAGGCCATTCACAACCCCATTCTCCACAACCCCAACATTCACCATCACATGCTTCGCATATTCCATTTGAATCTGGCTTATGCAATTCCACTACTGTGCGAAGGGCAAAATAACTTTGCTGTATCAATATCCGATGTTCTGTGCCTAAGTCAGATTGGTCTGTGGAATTATGATTAAACATCTTCCAGTAACGCTGCTCTAGTTTTGTTAACAATTCATCGTGTGTCATCTGTTTTTCCTAAAGCAATCTCCGTGAGTGCCCTCTAGTGGAAAACCGCAGTAAACGCAATTAGTACCTCCGCTTGTTTTCCACCCAACAATAAGGCCAATAATTAGTAGTGGAACAAAAAACAGTATCACAATTGACCAAAATATAATAAACCCATCTGTTGTCATTTTTTACTCCTTAATGGGTGGGTAGGCCAATAGTATTGGCAGCCGTCACAACATGGTTGATTATATTGATCATTAACTGCAGATGCATATTCTGCATAGTATTCTGGGTCTTTGCGATATAGATTTGCTTTATGTGTAGTGGTCACACGCTTAAGTGTTTTAGAGTCTGTACGCCACATAGGTTCATCATTACCCCAATATATCGCAGCTTTACTAGCAAGTGATTGCATATTAGCAAGATTGTTTTCAGTCTTGATACCACGTATATTAGCAACTGCAATAGCAGTCATGCCATAACGCCATAGTTCATTCTCAGCACCCGCCCACATAAGTACAGCGGGATGATTACGCCAAGCACCAGACTTGGACTGACCAGACAATACATTTAGAATTTGGTATGTTTCTAGGATTTGCTTGTTAAGACGCTTGTTGTCCAATGCATCTAAACTGTCCCGCATGGCGGGGTATGGAAGGAATGTTTGCATGACCTTATCCTATCAGTTAGTGTTGTGTTTTGTCAATAGGGAATTCATCATCAAATTTGGCTTCTGTTCCCCATTTTTCCCAATATGGTATGCCTTCTTCATCAAAGTCAGATCCAAGATTCTTTAGTAATTCTGCATCTTGTTCTGTAATTCGTTTAATATAATCATCAAACGTCATGTTCTACCCAAGCTTTCATTACATTTGGAAATGCTTCAGTTGTCATAAATTGTATTGTATCAGTAATGTATCTAATATGTCAATACGCTAGAGATATGCTGGCTCTTGGTGTTACTGGATGTACAGAATGCATAACCCCTTGTGGAATAATAATTAGATCTCCTGGATTTGTAAAAATTTTGTAAAAATCAGATTTAGACTCCTGATCTCTATAGATACGCCATTCTACTTCACCAATACATGTCCAGGCAACAGCAGTCCAGGGATCATTATGTGCCCCAGCAATGTCAGTTTGTGTCTTTAAATTAATATATGCTTCAGCATATGTAGTTTCTTTTTCAAACAAATTGTTACAAAAATCTAATACAGCATCAAATTCTGGGATTTTATCTCCAGCACTTCTCTTTGTTACTGGGTCAAATACATCCGAAATTCTAATATACATTGATGCATGAATACCAAATTTATCCCCTCTGGTATTTGTTGAATTATGATTATTTGAATCAACATGTTCAATCATATCAACAAAATTTCCCCAATTGGGAACTTCACTAAATGCTTTTTCTAAAACAAGAACTTGTCTATTTTCAAAAGCATATTTTAATTTTTCTTTAGTTTCTTCTATATTCATTTTATCACTTTCTATGATATTTCTTAACGTGACAACGCATGGATGAAGCTGTTATAACAGCCATTGCAACCCAAAGTAGCAGGCAACGCATACTATTCCCCCTCATCCTGAAGAAGACGAACATCTTCTTGCAAATCACGGATCATATCATGAATCTCTTCTACCATTATATTGGTTTCTGTGCTTAAACGCAAGTCTTTGCGGGCTATTTTCTTCTCTGTCTCTCCTTCACGGTTTCCCGATGATAAGAGTAGGCAAGACAATATAATAGCCTCTAAGGACACTATAAGGGTCAATAAACCATATGGAAAGGCTTCTACCCTAAAACCTATCCAAGATCCCCACCAAAGCATATGCGTCAAAAGAAACCAAGGACTGGCTGAAACTTCTGCAACCCAATCAGAGAACTCTTCAATTCTCTTTTCAAAATGCTTGAACTGATGCTTAGACTTAAGAATTACTTTTTTAATGGTAAATACCCCCGAGTAGTGCTAGCACTACTTTTATATTATACCAGTTATTTTTAAATAATTAAACCTGGCTGCTGTGTTTTTGCTGTAAGCATTGCTTCATTAAAATAATTCATAAAACTATTGATAACAAATACTGTGTCATCAATTGCATCAAGCTTTGCTTCTTCAAGATTTTCTTCAACAAAACGATCATCAATTGCCCATTGCTCTAGCAACTCTGTTGCTACAACTTCAACAATCTTTTCCAAATTTGAAACTGATAGTGGAATATCACCCGACATTTATTTACTCTTTCTATAATTATGTAATGGATTAAACGTAAACATATTCTTAATCTTATTTCTTCTTACTTCATCAAGCCATTTGCTTATATTTAATCCATATGCTGAAATATAAACTGTTGACCCAAATATAAAACCCCATTGTTTAGTTTGGATACTATATGCTACCCAAGCAAATTCTGTGGCAATACTTACTAAGTAGCCCCGCCAATTTTTGTGACCTACCAGCAATATGCCAATAACACCAAGTATAGATAGTCCCCATGACCAAAGCTCATTACTCATTTAATTTTCTTACCCCATTTTGCCCATCCTCTTTCATGAAGATAGAACAAACCTGATTCCCAAATCATCTCTGCCCCTGCAATAGCACCTGCTTCTTCTTTGCTTCCAGTTATAATGTAAGCCATAATTGTAGCAACGATCAGATGAAATGTATACCATGATACTGTTTTTAAGATACTTCTTTTATTTGATTCCATAATACCTCCATTATACCAAAAAGGGCGGGTTAGTTAAAACCCGCCCAATTTGTAATTAATTACTTAGTTGCTGAGAAGTGATACTTCTTAGCCTGTAGGTTGTACTTAGCAACAAGTGCTGCATACTTAGCATTTGCATTTTGCAGTGCAGTTTGAACTGATGCAAAAGCAGCAGTCTGTGCATCAGATGCCGACTTTGCTGCTGCGTTATCTGCTGTATGAGCAGCCTTTTCTGTTGCTAGTGCTGTGTTTGCTGTTGCTAGTGCTGCATTTGCCTGAGCAAGTTGTGCATTCAAAGACCCAATTTGTGAGTTAAGTGATGCTACTGTTGCTGACAAAGATGCAACCTGACCTGAAAGATCAGTTACTGCAAACGTTCCAACTGCTGTCTTGACTGCTGCAGGAAGACCTGTAGAAGTTGCTGCAATTGAAGTATCTGTGGCAACTACAGTTACTGTACCTGCTGAAACTGCAGACAAAGTGCCTGTTGCTGAACCAATAACTGTGACTGGTGTTACTCCTGCTGCAGAAGTAACTGCAGAAGTTGTAAGTGTCTTGGTAATTGTTCCATCAGAAAATGTTGCACCAATCAAAGTGACAGAAATAGCCTCAGATGCTACTGGATTTCCAAAAACGTCAGTTGCTGAAACTGAAATTGTTGGAGCAGTATTAACTGCTGCTGATGCTGGAGGATTTACTGCAATATTTGCAGCAACTCCTGCTGTTCCCTGAATATAAACAATAGTAGAGTAAGCACCATTTGTAATGGTTACAGAACCTACTGCTGTAGAAGTTGTATAAGCATAAACAGTTACTGTTGCACCTGTTGATGTTACTGAAATTGATGATACACCTGATGCTACATTAACTGGAGCATTTGATGTATTAAGTGCTGAAACAAGCTTAACGCCTGATGCAACATATGTGACAACTGTGCCTGTATCTGCTGTAGCAGCAAGTGCTACTGTATTTGATGAATCAATTACATTTGATACTGGAACTGCAACTGTCTTTGGTGCTGCAGATGTTGTTGTGTTTGCTACAGATGCTACAGTTACTGCCAACGGGTTAGCGTGAGCAACACTTGAAACACCTACGATTGCAAGAGCTGCAGCAGTTGCAATAGCGATCTTCTTAGTTACGTTCATTATTTTCCTATCTAGTTAGTATCCCTGTACAGGATAATCGTGTCATTGCAACACGAATACTCTATTCTATCTCATGTTTTTGTTTATGTCAAGGCAACTCAGGAAACTCTAAGGTTTCCTTGGAACCATATGCTTTTGTTGCTTAACAATCTGAAATGGTCCAGAAGTATAAACATCATTGTTAGCAGCAATTTCAAGAGCTTTCTCTACACTTGCACCAGCGGACAACGCACCAATAGCGAATTGATGACCATTTCCAATACCGTAAATACCCTCGCTATTAAGTGTTACAGTATAATCATTTCCAATTTCAAATATTTCCCCGTCAAATGCAAAAAGCATATTAAAACCAGCATCCTTATCATTTGGATCGGGCTTATAATTATTTTCTTCCAAAAAGTCTTGCATGGCTGGAACAAACTTAGTAATCATAAACTTGTGCAAATCATGACGCTCTTTAATTGTTGGAACTGGCGGAACAAAAAGATGTTGGAACAAATCACATGGAGTAGCATCACCACTTCCAGCAATTAGCCAGCCATTATTCTTAGTTATTTTTTCCATCTTTGGATGCCTGATAGGTCTAGATCCTACTGTAGTTTGAGAATCTGCACCCATAATTACATTGCCGTTTTTTGCAACCGCAACAATAGTTGTCATTCCACCGAATCCTTTTCTAACAAAATGCCATCAGCAGTTCTAGACTTTATAACCTTTGCAATCTCACCCTTTTTCATTACAAAAACTTGCGGGATGCTTTGGATATTATAATATGATAACTCATCTGTAGGTATTTTGTCAACATCAAGCATATAATAATTAGTATCTGGATCAGTTACCGATACTTTACCATATTGTGGCTTCAATTGCTTGCATGGACCACACCATTCAGCAGTAAAATAAACTACACACTTATCTTCTGCCTTGAATTCATTTATATCATTTGTTATCTTAAGCAATTATTTCCTCCGCTGATATTTTATTACCTACATATAGATTCTTAACAATATGTTCACGCACATACTCAGGACCTTTTTGTCTACCCGCCAAAATAACAACCCAGCGTGGCTCGTACTTTAAATCAAGACAAGATTGACATAGGAAAAGCTGCATTCCTGACAAAAGACTTGATTTTACTGGTGTTAATTGTTGCTTAGATTTATTGCAACTAAAGCAAAGCATTAAAAATCTCCTTCATTTAAATAACCAATACCTATTTCATTTACTTCAATAAATTCATCATTTGGCACTTCAATAGTGTATCCAACGCCACCATCAAAATACTCTATCATTGATGCCCAAGCACCCTGTGACACAATAGTTCCATATACTCCCTCGTCAGGTATATAGACATAAGTTACAGTTTCTTCACTTAGATCTTCTTCTTCTGAGTTGTTCATCAGTATACTTCATCCCTTCTAATTCGCAGGCTATGCCAAATGATTGAATAAGTTGTCTTACTAAAAGCAGATAGTTCATGATTGCCATTCTATCTGTTTCATTATACTCCATGATATTACTTTCGTATACAGTCAACGCCAGATAATTAGGTCTATCCCTAATATCTAGCAGCAAGTTTCTAACGGGAGGTTTTATCTCACGTATTTTTCTTGCTATATCTTTTGTATACTTACTTCTGTGCATGAAGTTTTTTTAACCTCTTCCAAACTTCTGGAGTTTTGTGATCATTGTATTGCTTATCTGGTCTACCTAGATCCATATAAACTCCACCCCAAACACCCTTCTCCTTATTTTTTACGCCTTCTGAATGACAGATTTTAATAACTGGGCAGTTCATACATATTTGATCAACTTGCTTTGCTACTTCTTTATCTGTTTCATAAAGATCATAAAACCAATCAAACTTATAACTAGTTGTCATTCCGTTACATGATGCTAGATGATACCATTGGATATCTTCATCATCAATACCGATAAATTTAAATAAACTTTCCATAGGCTTCTGGAATATCCCATTCTCCGTTAGAGTTTAGCGGATTGCGAAATACTTCACCCCACTGATTATTTTTAAACATACCGTTTGTTTGTGCATAGCCCTTGGTACTTGGGATCCATCGTGTAATGGTATAGCCATCCCAATAAAAACCATTATGCTTGTTTTTAGCTACAAAATCATGAGCTTGCTCATAATTAAATGTAATCTTAGGCATTATTTTCCGTTCCAAATAGGTTTCTCCAGCTAATAAATTGATATTTTTCGCCAGAGCTGTCGGTTATTTCAGTTGCATGCATGTCGTTATAAATAATAACGTCACCAATATTTAGTGGCAATGGATGAATTACTCCATTTTGATCTCTTTCTCCTGGACCCATTTTAATAATTTGTCCTCGTGAAAGTTTTGATTCCATAGCAGATGCAGTAATAATTAAACCTGATGCGGTTTGAGTATCCTGCTCTTGGATTTCTTTTACTAAGACAAGTCCACCTAGCGGTTCAATATTTGTCATTTAGTTCTTTCTACTAGTAGTTACATTATATTGTATCAGCGATATCATTATCTGTCAAGCCTATTCCTTGAAATAACGATAAGGAATATTATAGGCTTCCAGCAAAGATATGACCTGTTTATTTCTAGCACATTCCCCGAAAACCAAGGCAATGCTAGGCTCGGATTCAATCATAGCAACATCTGCAAGAGGAGATTTATCTCTAATTAGTTGTTCCTTGATCTTGTACCCTTTTTGTGCAAGAAATCTTTCAGTTTTACCGATATATTCGGTAATCATGTTTTCAGCACCTTTTAGCCCTTTGTGGACAAAAAGAAACTCTTTATCTTGTGGATAATAAACTTTATTATCTTCAATTAATAAAGTTACTTGACGGATAAGATCATTATAATCTTCCCAATCTTTGCTACCAAAAACTAATACTTTCATGATTTCCTCTCTTAAAACACATAAGAACGGTTTCCCGTCCTTATGTGTATATATACGTATATATAATTAATTACTTACGTGGTGCAAATGCTCCGCCCCAAATAGACTTTTTAATTTCTGCTTGTGGTGCAACTGGTGCATCTACTGCCTTTTCCACTGGCTGATCGTTGTCATTTTCTTCTGTAACTTCATCTGCTCCCGCAGCCTTGTTTACATCAGTTGAATCTCCCCAGCACTCATGTACCATATTGGCACCGCAGTCTGGACAAGTTGTTGACTTTGTGATCTTTGTAGGCTGATTCATCTCTCCAGCACGTTCTGGTGTTGGTGCAGAAGTAGCATCACTTGGAATTGTTGCTTGGTCTGGAACAACTCCTGGGTTGTTAGGTGCATCTGAAACTGAAACTCCACCCTCTGGGCGTGTCTCTTGGTTTACTAGTGTACCTGATGCAGTTGGAAAATCTTTCTGAACAGCAATATTTCCCTTTGGATCTGGCTCTGTTGTTTGATCTGACATTGTGTTTCCTCCAATCGTATAGTCGTTAGGTTGTGCTGCAATTACATTAGTATTTGCAGTTTGTCTTACATAATTTTCAACGCTTCTTTCGTCACGCTCTTGATCTACTGAAGATGAAGTTCCGATAGCTTTTTCAAAAGCATCTTTAACATCGTCAATAAACTTAGAAATCTTCCAATCTTCTGGAAGAACATTAGTTGCCTGCAAATCCTTTGCTCTTTGAATTATGTGCTTTTTAGCAGCAGCATAATTTTTAGAACGACCTACAGATTGAATTGCATTGTGCAAATCAGTTATGTTTTCAATAGGAAAAGAACCGTCTGGCATAGCATGTCCTGCTGCTGCCAACTTATCACGCTGTTCATCTGTAAACTCTCTTTTTTGTACGAGTTCCATTTATGCGTGTGATCCTGGTTCTGTTGTTGCAATTGGTCCACCTGCATATTGTGCAGTTGTCATTGAAACATCTTTTCCTGTAAAAGCACCTTGTGTTGTAGCAACCTGTGGGTTGTGTACACCAAAATCTATAACTGATGGTGACTTTGAGCCACCGTCTGGTCCTGCTTGCTCTGTTACTGGAGTAGCAGATGCTGGTTGTTGCACTCCGCCATCCTTGCCTTGCTGATTGTTATCCATATTTAAATCACCACCTTTAAGTTTATTATACCTTATTACCATTAAAATTGAAAGTCAGTTTTCTGGAAAATCCATGCCCAAATGCTTAAGAATTTGCTCGCCCTCTTCTGTAAGGCTAATTGTAGCCTCAAGATTCTCATCATATTCAACATTTGCCAATCCCGCCTCAAAAAGCTCCAACAGCGTTTGATCAACATCTTCCATGACTTGTTGCCAAAGTTCAGGCATTACTTCAGCTAAGATATCCATATTAAACCTAAACATTCTCTCACCATATTGATCCATGCCGTCCCATTCGGCAGCACCACGATCAACTAAATATTGAATGACAAACTCTGTTTCCTCGTCTGTCATATCATCAAAGAATTCATCAAAATCTGGTTCATCCATAGTTTAATTATACCCTACTTCAATGCTGCTGTCAGATTTAAAGTGGGTACATTCTTAGCATATACAGCATTTGATACACTTGCAGTATTGCGAATTAAAGAGTAGATTTGTTGATAATTTAATGTAGGCTTTGCTTGACGAATCGCAACCCATGATGCTGCTGAAATTTGTGTAGCAATAGATGTTCCAATAGATGTTACTGGCTTATTTCCTACTGAATTAACTGTAAGTGTGCCCAAAGCATCCCATCCAATATTAGGACTATAATTACTCCAGTATGCAGGTACATTATTCATCTCCCCGCCAATTGAAATAATTCCTGGATTGCATGCTGGAAAATCAATTGCATTTTCATTGCCATCATTACCAGCACCAGCAAATACTGGAATGTTTAGTGATGTTAACTTTGCGGTAGATGCTGCAATTGCTGAATTTACTGGGCATACACCTGTTACTGGTCTTGCAAAACTCATTGCTACTGCTTGAATATTGTATGTTGATGCATTTGCAGCAACCCAGTTTAAAATTGTAGGCAAATCACTATCATAAGGAGAAATCATTAATGCTGGTTTTGTTTCAATAGAAAAAGCACGAATGTATACAAAGTTAATGTTTGGATTTGTAGCAATTTCTCCAGCCATCATTTCACTACCATGACCAGTTCCAGTAACTGCAAGTTGTGCGGGACTTAGTGCTGCTGATCCTGCTCCACTCATTGTTGACTTACCATTTGGGCAAGAAGCAAAAAAACTAGTATAACATTGCTCATAAACAATCTTATTAGCAAATTGTGTCACGGAAGGATCATATCCTGTATCAACAATAACAACTGTAGGGTTTGTTGCAGCAAATGTTTTATTTATAAAGCCGATTGTCAAACCAATTAATGCCACAATTGTTGCAATTACTGTTAAAAATTTACGTGCGTTCATTACTTTTCCTTTGTTAGTAGATATAGATATTGTATTGTATGCGATATATGATTGTCAATAGCACCCCTGAAGAGATTTGAACTCCCGACCTGATGGGTAGAAACCATATGCTCTATCCGCTGAGCTACAGGGGCTTATGACTACATTATAGTAGGCTTAAGCGTTGCTGTCAACTGCCAACCCCAAAACTGGTGTTGTTCAATTCTGCCAGCAATAAAATTACAAATTCCCTGCTCATCTACTTCATTTGAAATGTCAAATGTACGCTTTAGCATAGCCAAAACTATTGTATTTGTATTCAATAGTTCTTGTAGCATTTGCTTAACACCCAGTCCTTCTGAGTCATTAATTTCAAGATCGCTATTATCATTCCATTCTTTTACGCCAAATGGTGCTTTTGCTCCTAGTTTGCGAAGATTCTCTGAGATTGGATCAATTGACTCATATACGTCTGAATAAATCTTTAAAAGAAACTTATGATATTGTGGAAAACCTGCACCTTCTACATTCCAATGATACCCGTGTGCTTGTCCGTACATCTTTACTACAAGCGACTGTAATTTCACAAGTGCATCAACGAGATCTTTTTGCTCTGCCATTTTTCTTCTCCTTTTTACTAGTCTCTAAATGTTCTATCATTTCCGCTAGAATCTCCTCATCTTTTTTATGAGGATCGTTTTCTGTATACAAAGCTTGAAGTGTTTTCTTATCTTCAATTCTCTGGCTACCTTCGCCAATCATTATTAAAATCATAGCAAAAGGTATTAACAATCCAGTCGGAAAAGTTGGCCAATATTTCATAGCATTTAGACTCATAGCAGAAAGATAACCAGACAATCTTGCTGGGTATTTCTGTATATAAAATGCTAAAGATGACGAGACTTTCTTCATGTAACTAATTATACATTATATTTAAATATGAGCAGTTTTTTACAGTCATGCTCAGGACTATACCACTATTACGAACTAAATGATGTTCCTAGAGCTGTCCAGTTGTCTGCTACTGGTAGTGTAACATTTGTCCAACTTATTCCGTCTGTGGAGTATGCTGCTTGATCTGTCAAACCACCATCTCCTGAATCATGATTAACTGCTACAAATTTACCATTTGCATAAATCATTGCTCCGTAAAATACAGGGCTATAACCTGCTTCTGGTCCAGTTCCTTGTGTCCAAGTAACGCCGTCCGAGGAATATAGGGTAAAAGTTGGTCCGCCGAATCCGTCCAGACTTTGATTTGATAAAACCTCAAACTTTGAATCACCATAAGCTAAATTAAATGTTGACAAAGGAACTCCATCCCATCTTAAAAGTGGAGAAGCCACTGTCCATGTTATTCCATCTGTAGAAGAAATTGAATTTCCTAGTACACCAGCAGCGTACCAAATTCCATTTCCATATTCGGATCGATACCAATAATCTGCTACTGGTAGTGTAACATTTGTCCAACTTATTCCGTCTGTGGAGTATGCTGCTTTTTGCGTTGGATTAAAATTAGAATCACAGCCAGCAAAAGAAACAAATTTTCCGTTTGCATATTTAATGTCTCCAAAAGATAAATTATCTGGATTTGAGATTGCTGAGGTTGACCAATTAATTCCATCAGTTGAATACGCAGTTAAACCTATAGGATTAAAACCTAAATCAAATGATGCAACAGCAACAAATTTACCATCTCCATATGCCACACTGTCCCAGTTGCTGGCAAATGGTAGATTTCCAACTGTCCAATTCATACCGTCCGATGAATAAGCATATTCTTGTCCAGTAAAACCTGCCGAACTTACTCCGTTATTTTCTATTGCAACAAATTTATTGTTTCCGTATGCTATTGATATCCAGTTTACAGACTGGTATCCATAAATATCAATCTGAGATTGTATAATTAAATTGCTTCCTTGCGTCCAAGTGACACCGTCGCTAGAGTAAGCTGTAGGACCTCCAGCACTTATTGCTACATAAATACCACTGCTTCCACCTGAACCACCCGAAGAAGATATTTGAAATATTACTGAGCCAGAAAGTGTGGCTTGCCCTGAAATAGTATTACCTAAAGACATTTAATTTCCCCCCTTTTTAGCTTTTATAAAAGCTTGATAAGCACTTTTCTTTTCTTCTAAGGTCGTAGAATTTTTTAATAAACTTACTCCATCATTAAAAGATATTATTTGTTGTGGACTTACATGTTTTACTAAGCCAGGTTTTCCTTTGGAATCTGGAGCAAAAGGTGCATTTGCATCATTCTCTGATGCTGCATACAGGTCTGCCCATTGTTGGGCTTCTGCTGCATCTGCCCAATGCGTTCCATCAGGCCAATGTGGTTGACGAAGATGCGGGATTTTAGATCCCTCTTCATAACATTCAACTTGATTTAAATCATTTACTATAATATTATGTGGCATATTTCCTCCAAAATTGAATTGCTTTAAAGCAATATCTATCATTAATTATACACTAGTTTTTACTATTGGTTACTTCTACCTTTTGGATCACTATGATTTCCGTAACCTACTGTTTGCTTCCCGTCATTTTGTGGCGGGGAATTATAGGTTGACTTCCAGCCAGCATCTCCGTTTTGTAATCCCATTGCGGGAGCAAATGAACCATTCCAAAAATTTAAAGAACCAATACCTTCTTGCTGATTTTGATTAACTTGACCAGAAGCATCATCCTTTTTAACTTTTTTAGGAACACAATTTGGTACATTTTTACCATCTTGCTCTTTAGTACCAATATATTCATATCCGTCCCAACAAGGTCCCTGACCCTTGCTCATGCAATACATACACTTTTCTACATCAGAAATATAATGATGGTCATTGCCCATATCATCGCAACCACAAGTCATGCATTTTCTTACATAATTTTTTTCAAGTTTAACTGGGGCAAATGCACCATCCCACGATGCTTCACCTTTTTCAACTTTATTTGCTCTTTCTACAATAGCACGTGACCAAGAATATCCTGCATCCCCGCCCCACGCATACCACATGACCTTTCCATGTGATGGCTTATCCCAATCTTTACCCTGCTTATCAACTTCATGACGGGAAAAGAAAGAGTACATACGCTTTACAGTATCAAGAGAAAGTGATTCTCCATTTACAATTTGATGTGCACGAGTCCAGCCTACGTTTGTTCCAGCACCGTTAGCTTTTCCATCTTCTTTCCATTTAATTGCTTTTGCTGCTGCAGATTTCATTCCTGCAGTTGGCTTATATCCACCTTCAGCTTTATTTACAATTGGTTCTGTCACGGCAAGTGCCTCCAATGCTTCTTGTGCATCTTCTTCTTTAAAATAGCAGCCAATAGATTGACCAGTGCCTTCTTTTACCACCGACCATCCATGCTGACAGTCTGGAGTGTTAAACTGAATAGACCAGCCAACGCCACCGCTGATGCGACCAGAATTAGCTGCAAAATCTTTTTCAATATTCATGGTTTAATTATATCACTTATCGCCTGTAATTACCTCAGCAGCAGGCTCAGTTCCTGTTTTCCGAAAACGAAATGTTTCCCACAATGGTGCGGGAATTTGATGAATACCAAAATGTGTTCTATGGTGAGCAGAACATAGTACTTCTAGATTTCCTGGACTTTCAATAAAGTTTTGAAAATCTTGATCATTCTCAAAATGTAGCCCAAATGCTGCTGCCACTTTATTTGGATCCATGTCGTTAATCTGGCTAAATTCTATAAAACTATGATGTAGTTCTGGCTCTCCAGAACACAGGTCATCATTAATGATACACTGCCAAAGTCCCTGCCTTTTAATTCTATTCTTTGCATTGTTGAACAAATGGTAATTTGGATCATCTTCCCTTGGCTCATGCTCTGGTATTGATGTTATTAGGTGTATATTTAGCTTTTCTTTGTGTGCATCTGTCATAATAAACTAATTATACATTAATGGGCTGGAGGGTTAAAATCAAAAATTATGGATGCTCTAGGCTTATCCACAATAATTTCATGCGATACTCCTGCGGGGCAAAATAGAATATCCCCTGGATTTAACACTATAGATTCAAATGCCCCATCTTTATGTATTCTCCACTCTACATTTCCAATACAATGCCAAGATATAACATCATGACCATCTGTATGTACCCAGTATGAATTTTCATGCCCCGCAAAATTTATTAAAGATTTGATGTTAAAAAACTCAAACCCTAGATTTTCCTTAAAGTAATTAACAACATTTTGCAAATTATCAATACCATTTGAATCATTTTCATTAGCAGCATGGCTAACAAATAAATCTAAATAATTATATATTGCAATATCGTTTAGGTGTCTTTCATGGGTAAAATGTGAAAGAGTTTCTGAATGTGCTTTGTTATACAAATTGTTTATAAAACTATCCCATGTCGGAACATCTGGCATAAAGTTTTTTAAAAGTAAAACTTCACCTTTTTCTTTTGCTTTATCAAATAAATCTTTTATATCATCCATTTAATGGTACCTTTAATTCTGTAGATAAGTGACTTGAATATGAAAACCTAGTTCCATCTATAACTGTTTGAACGCCATGAACTGCTAAGTCTTCAGCACTGTGTACTACTAAATCCCCAGCCTTTGGTTTATAGACTATATTTTGCGTAGGATAATATATTTCCCCACCTTGGTAATTATCGTTAATATAAACTACAATTCCATAAGCTGTATTATCAACAATCTCAAATGGTTCGTTATCTTTTAATGTTAAAGACTTTTTTCTCGTTTCTTCAAAATCAGCATTATCTGAATGTTCTCCCCAAAAATCACCTTTGTTTAATTTAACAAAAGATTCTGTTAAAAAAACATCATATCCTAAAATAACATCTTTTAATTTATTAAAAATAATTTTAGTTTCATCTAGATTTTTACTAAATGCGGGAATTGGATAATCTTTTCTTGTATGCCACTCTTTATCAGGCATGTTCTTTAAAATATTATAAATGCTATC
>Ga0208250_1000045_pt1 | contig 48437 bp, 60 predicted proteins | sample CryBogCBE18Aug09_FD_184557 | JGI IMG/M metagenome (GOLD analysis project Ga0208250, IMG submission 184557) | Freshwater microbial communities from Crystal Bog, Wisconsin, USA - CBE18Aug09 (SPAdes) (version 2) | ecosystem: Environmental > Aquatic > Freshwater > Lake | place: Crystal Bog... | reverse complement strand
AGACCGTTTTCCTAATAAGAAATATTACTTGATTGAATTTCCTAAAAATCCTGAATTAGATATGCTGTTTAGAAAGAGGGCATGGCTTCATCGTGATATGGCATATTACAATTATGGTTACTATTACAATGAATTTAAGAGTCATCATAGATATGAAGCAATTGAGGCAATTGTAGGCGAACCCGTTTTGCGAGTTCCAAGTGATATTATCTTTTGCGAAGATTCACTTGAATACGTAAGTTTGTTAAATCATGTCCTAAACCTAAATTTAGAATATGAAAAAATACAGCCAATACACCAAAAATGGTTCGCCAAAGTACTAGATGTAGTCAAAAATTTGCCAAAACCCCCTATGTCTAGTGATATTATTGTTGGAAAAAATTAAAAATAATGCTTGACAATCCTAAAATATATGCTATTGTAAGAATATAAGCAATGGAGATTTTACATGACCGTCAATGAAGCAACTTCTCTCGCCGCACGTATTGAGTCCGTACTTGCACGGCACAAGCGCCTTGAGATTTCACAGGCAGATACGCTCGTAGAAATTCATTATATCGCAAATGACCTTCGTGATTATGCAGATAATCTTGATCGTGCAATGTATGAAGAACTTGGTCATGCCCTTGAGCGGTATGATGATGCAATGGTAGCAAAGGGAGTTTGATATGAAACGTTTTACATTTAAGATGGAATGTGGCGGTGTGTTTGATTGCATTGCCAGAAATTTTGAGGTAGCTTGCATTCGGTTTGAACAAAACCAAATGGGATTTAAACCACAAGATATTCTTGAAGTACGAGAATATTAATCTGGAAAATCTCGATACAGTGCATGCTGTATAGTATCTATATCTACCCATTGATTAAAACCGACATGTAATGTGTCGGTTTTTTCGTCTTTAAGCGTATTGCTCATTGCACGATCAAGTTGTCCCATATCTGTAAATTCCATCATAATATGAAACTCAGGAATATCCATAGACCGAAATCCAAGTTTCATTCTCATAATACGATAACGTTCCATATTATTAGTTTCAACAAGACGATCTAAATATGCGCTCATTTTTTGCACAAATTCTTCGGCAGTAATGCCTTCTTTAATGTTAGCCCATATATTATAAATGTTCATTTTATTTCTCTTTCTGGAAAATAATCCACTTGGTTGCCTTCTCTATCAATATCATTAGTGGCACAATGCCATCCACAATCCCAAAAGTGTCGGTATCTAAAATCAATAACATGCGGGGTAATATTATATTTTTTAAAAACATCAAACATCTCTTTATTGTGGTTGTTACACACAACGTTTTTTTCATCAATTACTAACATATTAACATCAAAAGAAGTTTCTTCTATATTACCAACCCAATGATTGCTTAATTCTTCAACAAAATCTGTAAATTCATGATTGTTTTCCTCACCAGGTACCCACCATCTTCCACTATTTTTTGCACGAAGTTTTTTAAATTTTGTTAATGCGTCAAACGTTGTGTTTATTTCAAACACTTCCCAATCAGGAAAATTTGTAGAAAAATTACCATCAAAATCTGTTCGTGAAACAATTAATCCAGGCACAACAGGACAAAATACTCCATCGATATGTCCGCCCGTGTCATATACATGGCAACGATTATTGGGAAATAATTTAGTTTTTTCCAATAACTCAGTTACGATCATTTCTTCAACTGATTCCTTGTATGCTGTTTTGGCTGACTCTGAATTTTTCTTTAAGAAATGATCGATAAAATAATGTTTATTTGAAGTATAATATTCTAATACATTTTCTGGTATTAATTTTGGCCAACTTGGTTTTTTTATTTTTTCCCACCAAGGTTGCAAATCAAAAGTGGTGCCGAAGAATAAATCTTTTCCCACTCTTGTGACCGATGCGGTATTAATTTCATGTCCAGTTATAATCGTATTATTGTTATCTTTAATAAAATTTAAAATGTGTTCATGTTCTGGCGTATAATCTACTATAAAATTTTTACTATAAGCATGGTTATTATCCCAATAAAATTCATTGCCTATCATACCACAATAGTCACGTGGAGAAACAGTTGGTGCGCTATATCGTTGAGTTGTTGTATTATAATAATGCTCAAAATTATCTAAAATATTTGGACGCAAAACTTTTACATTGAAACTTTCAAGTAGCTTTATTAATTTTTGAAAATCTTCTTCTGTTTCTATTGCTATTTTTTCAAATACATTACGAACACGTGGATTTTTTATATAACTAAAAAATTGCGGAGGATAAGCCTGTCCTACGATACAAGTTTTTAGCTTATCCCAATGCTGATAAACTTGTAACACATTATCCTCTTTCTGGAAACCAATCTTGCATAACGCCTTCACGATGTAATTCAGCAGTGATGCAGCTTAATCCACCATCCCAAAATTCACGATGTCTAAGCGGTACAATATGTGGTGTTACACCATGACGTTCGTATGCGTCAAATGCAGCTTTATTATAAGCAGCTACTAAAATATTTTTTTCATCAATTACTAATGAATTTACATCAAACGAGGTTTCATCAACGTATCCTATCCAATCTTGAAGCCATGACTCTACAAAATCAATTAATACATCATCGTTTTCACTATTGGCTATCCACCATTTGCCATTATTTTTCTTTTTTAAATCATACCAACCATCAAGTCTTCTTCTATTGTCACTAACACGTACTACTTCCCATCCAGGAAATGATTTATCGTAAGCATCCATATCCGATGCACTTATAATTAAACCTGGTTTAACTGGAGTAAAGCAACCATCAACATGTCCGCCAGTAGAAATATAATGCACTCTATAATTTTTTTCTCGCAAATATTGTTTCACTAGTAATTTTGCAGATAACATTGTTCGACTATCCATTTCGTCGCGTGTTCCAAAATATAAATCACGTCCAATTCTTGTTATACCATTAACATAGATATTTTTAAGTGCTTTAGTTAGCATGTCATCTTCTTTATTACTATAATCTAATAGTGTGCTGCCATTACTTTCTAATTTTTCAATAATAGGTTTCCACCAATCAATTAATTGGCTGGTATTGAGGTTCCATTCCTTTACATTATTAACTTTATCAATAATATTATGTGGATCAATTCTACCGCTTACTTTACTTGCAACATATTGATAAGGAAAAATAAAAAAATCTTCACCTATCATAATAATTTGATCTCGTGGATTCATACTTATAGGACCAGGAATACGCAGCCCACTATTGTAATATTTTTCTGGAACAATATTTGGGACATTTGGACGAACTGTTTCAACACCAAATTCATGCAATTTATTAATTAATCCCTGATAATCTTCTTCTGTTTCTATTGCTATTTTTTCAAACAAAGATCGCAAACGTGGATTATTAATAAAACTATAAAACTCAGGCGGATAACTGCGACCGACTGCACATACCTTAAGTTTATCCCAATGATTATATACATTATACATTACCATCTCCATCCAATAACAGCATCTAAATCCTGTTGTGACCAATTTTTATAATAACCACGCTTCGCTAACATTTCACTTGCCTTACTTAATTTCTCTGCTCGTTGAACAATAACCACCGCATATTTGTGATTATTAAATCGCAAACCTGCAATCGTTTCTGGAATCTGTGGATGATCTTCTAGTGCAAGCAATCCACTATGGCGATAAAATAAATTATTAACATATTCGACACTATCTACAAAGTTTTCTGCATTAATATCGCTTGGATAGATTAACACAACGCCTTCGTATTCCACATCCCATTGTGCATTGAGCATAAGCATATCTTGCACTACACTATCGCTACCTAACACAAACCTGATCTTACCATTAACTAATGCTGCTTTGGCAAATGGACATGGCGCAATATTGTTTAATACTGTTTGCGGAACATCAAGAAAATTGATGATCCAGTCACTTAAATCTTGCGTTGCAGTAGGTAAATCTATATAATTATTCATATGCAGATTACTTATAACCACTACTATGGCTCTCAAGAAAAACATAACCTACAGCTATATCATGCTAATCTACAGTGCGAACCGCATGAAGAAGCGCAAGCATTGGAGAATGGTTGGTTATGGTATAATGGCGGATGGTATCAATCACGCAGCACTCGTATTGTGTTAAAGGATTGGAAATATTTTCAAACGGTTTATAACTATGACTTACAATTCGTAGATACGCCCAATACAGAAGAATATAAAAGGGTATGGGATAGATATCTTTATGATAAAAAATTTGAACCGCTATATGAACCATTTGTGATTGGTGAGCGTGATGAATGGATGGAATATTATTGGCGTGGCTGTGCGTTTCCAGATGCTCTGCGTGGATTTACAAAGTTTGTAAAATATAATAGCGGATTAGAAAGTCAATTTAATGCTTATGTAATACATGTTCAATGGGAATTTGGTGCGGAGATGCTACATCATGAAGTTCAATATGCCCAATCATTGGGATTGCAGTATCTTTATATTGGTAGTGGTTATGAAAAAAGTTCTATCTATAAAGCACATTTAAGCGGATTCGAGTGGTGGAATGGCGCAGAATGGAGCCGTAACAAAAATACATACATTGAATTATGCAAACGTGATAGCGCAATTAAAACATTAGAGGATTTATCTAAATTGTAGGCAAAAATAATACATTATCATTGATTTTTTTTGCTACACTATATCCCAATGAAGTAATATATTGCATAACATCGTCGTTACTAAATCCATATGCAGTAGAACATTCATTAATTTCCAACATGATTGCTGGTTTAAATTTGCTTATTAATTTACTTGCACCTTGAAGGATAAACATTTCATAACCTTCTGCATCAAGCTGAATTAAATCACAGTGTTCTAAAGAAAGGTCATCTAAACGCATTGCGGTTACTGTTTCTGCAGTAATTTCATCATGATTTATATCATGAATAATTCTTTCTACAATCCAACTGGCACCAAGATTTTCTGAATTATGCACATTTATATTAAGTGTTCCACTAGTATCACTTAATGCTGCATGGTATGTGGTGATATTAGTAACTTCATGTAACTCTACATTTTTTGTTAAACAATCAAACATTGTTGCGCCTGGTTCAAATGTAATTACATGGTCAAAGTTTTTTGCTAACTTTATTGGCCAAATGCCGCCATTGCCGCCTGCTTGTATAGCGATTCTTTTGTTAGGAATCAATGGTAAAATTTCATCAATCTGAGAAGATGAATCAGAACAAACTGACCATCCAATATTATCACTATCGGGCCAAAGAAATTCTTGGCTAATCCAAAGTTCATTTACTTTATCAAATGTTTTTAATTCACGAATTTCTATCATGCAAGTATTTATGATTATAAAAAATACTTGACAGTTATGACCTTTAGGTTATAATGATGTTATGAGCAGTCGCATAATCAGAATTGATAGAACAAAGCATAGTTTAACCAGTGTTGTGCAGTGGTTAGAGCGCAATGTTGGTTTGGGTATTCCCGTTGAGAATGGAGTGGGCGACCCTAAAAAAGGTCGTGGTTGGAAACTTAAAACATCTACTGAAACAAAGAAAAGTGAAACAGTAGGCATACGGCGACCTGTTGCGTTTGGATTGTTTTGTGAGTTTGATGATTGGGTAGATGAAAGTATTATTTTATATTTTGCGCTGAGATTTACATGAAACCGTTACGAAATGATCTTAAAAAATATTGTAATTGGCGGCGTAAGTTTGCGTTATTGCCTCGCCGCTGTGATATAACTAATCGTATCATTTGGTTAGAGTATGCACAATGTGCAGAGCCAACTTGGACTACGATAAATGACAAGGAAAAACTTAAACCTATTTGGCACGATGAATTTGAACATCTTAATTGGGCAATTATAAATGACCTATGATATTGACATACCAGATGGTATGCTGCATAAATGGTTATATTATGAAACTGGATTTGAACAACTGCATCCTATTCCAGATATTATTCGTTGGATGGAAGAGCAAGGTTATGTGTATGGTAGAGATTGGAAAGTAGATACTTTTACTGGCAGAGATTATTGGATTACTTTTCCCAATAAAGAAATAGCAGCGTTATTTGTAGCACGATGGTCGGCATGATTGATTTAAATTTTGAAAATGGTTTTTGGATTCCGCTTGATTGGAATGACAGAAATTCAGATTCTGATAATATGTGGAAAAATTTTAACAAATATTGTCGTGAAAAAGGTAGTTTTAACGAAGTTGTGCTACTGACCGAGTTCAATGCCAAAGCACAACGATATGCTGGCGATGATGATGACGATGACCAATGGTTTGTGCGATTTAATACACCAGAAGACTATACTTTTTTTGTAATGAGATTTGCGTAATGACTAAAATAAGGGTCCATGATTTAGGACCGCAACGCTGGCATATGACTATCAGGTTTGATAACATTTACACAAACGAAGTAAATTTTGAATTTAAACAATGGATGAATGAAAATTATCCAGATTGCCTTTGCATACACAGATTTAATAATGGCGAACCATATTGGGAACTGCGTGGTGGCGATCAAGCGGATCAGGCATTTATTGCTATGCGTTGGGGTGGCGATAATTAATTATATGAAAAAATATGATAGGTTATTTGCATTTGGTTGCAGTTTTACTAATTTTGCTTGGCCAGCATGGCCTGAAATATTAGCATATGATTTAGGTATTCCACTCTATAATTTTGGCGCAAGTGGTGGCGGCAATCAATTTATTTTTAATACATTTATTCAAGCAAAAACTTTATACAACTTTACTGAAAATGATTTAGTAATAGTTTGTTGGACAAATGTTTGCAGAGAAGATCGTTGGATTAATAAAAAATGGTTATTGCCAGGTAATATTTTTACTCAACAAAAATATTCTGCAGAATTTGTTGAAAAATACATTGATCCCATGGGATGTGCAATAAGAGATTTTGCTTATATTGCTGCAGTCGATAGTATATTAAGCAGCAACAATATTGATTTTACTTTTTTATCCATGCTTAATTTGTCTAAATTTATTGATCAATTTAGTCATGAAGAATATAATACAAACAGTCAGTTTGGAAAATTAATATCACTTTACAAACCACATCTTGATAAAATTAAAGATAGTTTTTACACAGTATTATGGAACGATGATATTTGGTTTAAAATGCGACAAGTAGAAGAAAATATTCATCCACACTTTAAAGAATATCATCCTACACCACTTGAACATATGCAGTATCTAGAAAAAACTTTGCATCATGAATTTAAACAAACTACTATTGATAAAGTAAATAAAATGGAACATTTGCTCAAAGAAATTATAGTAGATAGTTTTACAAACAATTTAGATGTTTATAAAGAAATTCAAGAAAAATTTATGAAAATCAGATGGCAACTTGAATTATATAAACCTACACCGCAAGATGATAAATTAAAAAATAAACTGTTTTTAACAATGGGATAATGTAATGAAAATATCAATGATTGGTTTGGGAAAACTTGGGTTGCCATGTGCAACTGTTATGAGCAAACATTACAGTGTGGTCGGATATGACATTGGTCCAGTGCATGCAAATTTTCCATTAAAAGAATCTATTAGTAGTTGCATTGATGGCAGTGATGTAATCTTCATTGCAGTTCCAACACCCCATGATTCACAGTATGGTGGTGAAACTCCAACAAGTCATTTGCCCGTCAAGGATTTTGATTACAGCATTGTAAAAGATGTATTAAAAGAAATTGCACAATACAAAACACAAACACAACAAGTAGTGTTAATTTCAACTGTGTTGCCAGGCACGGTTCGTCGTGAGTTTGCGCCTATCATTGAGGATATCATTTATAATCCTTATCTAATTGCAGTTGGTACAGTTGCACAAGATTTTATTGATCCTGAAATGATTATCATTGGCAGCGACAATAATCCGAATGTTGAAAAGCTAATTGAAATATATAATACTTGCTGCTTGCCAACCAGTCGCTATGAATTTGGTAGTTGGGAAGATGCAGAAGCAATCAAAATATTTTATAACACATTTATCTCTACTAAACTTGCGCTTGTTAATACGATTTATGATATTGGGCAACGTCTTGGAAATATGAATGTTGATAATGTAACAACTGCACTTGCAGATTGCACACGCAGAATTATGAGTCATAGGTATATGACTGCTGGCTTAGGCGATGGCGGCGCTTGCCATCCTCGTGATAATATTGCGTTACGTTGGCTTTCAAATGAACTAAACTTAGGTTATGATTTGTTTGGTAATGTTATGCAAGTTCGTGAAGCGCAAGCTAAAAATATGGCAAAATTATTATGCAGTTATAATTTACCTGTTGTTATTTTAGGCTGTAGTTATAAACTAAATGTTCCTAATACTGATGGTAGTTATGCGCTACTTGTCGGTCATTATGTGCAAGAATTGGGTGGTGAATTGTATTATCATGATCCACTTAATAATATTGAATATAGTGAGAATAATCCTGTTGTTTATTTGATTTCGTATCATCATGCTTGGACAAGAAACTATGATTATATTTCAAACAGTGTCGTTATTGATCCATGGCGTACAGGCATAGATGTTCCACAATGCAATGTAATTAACGTATGACATGCATATTCTATCATCACCTTTTCCTAAACAATGGGCAGTAAGTGCGTTAGAACGTGAAGTTTTTAATGCGGCTGCAACAAATATTGAAAAAAAATATGGCACAAATAATTTAATTCTAAGTTGCAACTGGTTAGCGCCGGATGATTTAGAAAAAGAATTAGAAAAGAAGCCAGATCATATTTTTTTATCAATTCTCGCAGACCCACTAGATATACCACCTAATATAAAAATAATACTTGATAACTTTTCAGTAATGCAGTTTGGATATACCACGGAAGATAATTTTTTAGATTTTTGGGCTATTCTTTCAGCAAGAAAATTTAAAGAATATACTGTTGATGAATTAAAATTAAACAATATCGATAAATTATTTGTAAGTTATAATCGCAAACCACACCCACATCGCCAAGAATTAGTAAGCAAACTTATATCATCAAATATAAAATCATGTGGTATTATAACATTTGGTACAAAAGATAACATTGATATTCCAACATTGTTGTTACAAAATGATGTACATTACAAATTAGATGAAGCACCAAGCGATGAGTGGGCAGCAATACCTAATGATATTTTTAGTTTGGGTAGATTAGATATATGGCAAACACATCTTATTAATATTGTTTCAGAAACACAATTTTCACCAACCAACTCACAATTTGTAAGTGAAAAAATTTATAAACCAATCATCGGCATGCGCCCATTTATGGTAATGGCATCAGCACATCTATGTGAGTATTTAAAGCTACACGGATTTGATACATTTGAAGATTTGTGGCCTTATAAAATAAATGTCAGTGAAAAGTTACCAATACATGTACAACAATCACAAACCGCACGTAACATTATTAAAAATTTAGAATGGTTTCATGTGCAAGGTATAAACTATCAAATAGAATTATATCATCAAATTTATCCACGACTATTGGCAAATCGTAACAGATTTTTTGAATATGCTGCTGAACAAAATAGCAATATGATTAAATTATTTACTTGACAGTCAGCAATACTTGCGCTATGATGAGAGAAATCATAGGAGATTCATATGCCTAATTGGTGTGACAACCGTGCTACTTTTACGCACGAAGACCCAGAACAGATTACCCGTTTGATTAATGCTGCCAAAGCTGGCAAGTTGCTCAATGAATTTCTTCCTATGCCGCCTGAATTGCTTGAAGAAGCACCTATTGGCGATGACTATGAGTCTAAGCGTGACGCTATTGTGGCTCGCAATGTGCAAGAGTTTGGCTACCCAAGTTGGTATGAATGGTCTATTGATAATTGGGGAACCAAGTGGGATATCTCCGAAGTTCCAGAAGAAATGTTTGAATTAAGCAACGATGGCAAAACTGTCACTTTTTCCTTTGATACTGCATGGTCACCGCCTACTGAATGGTATGATAATATCGCTGAATTTGATATTGTTGCCTATTATTATGAACCAGGCGGTAGTTTCTGTGGTAAGTGGAGCAGTGAAAGCGGCGAAGACCAATATGAAATTGGTGACGATATTAGCGATGCCAAGGAACGTATTCCTAGCGATATTTTAGATTCCATGGGCATTATTGATGACATGGAAGCATGGCTTGAAGCAAATGAGGACGAAATTGGCATGGATGATGCCGAAGATGGTGTTGATAGCGAAGGCGATGGTGAATAAGATGGTCAGAAAAAGCAGTGAAATTATTGAAGATTTTATCAACTCGCTAGAGAAACTTATTGATACTCTAGACGATGAATGGCATCACAATGATGAAGGTGAGTGGCGTATGGCTGATAATATTCGCCAAACTGTTTTGCCACATGCCAAAGAAAAATTTAAAGCACATCTTGACGAATATATTGACCGCAGAATTGAAACCTACTTAGAAAGAGTGAAGCACAATGACTGATGAAGCAACCCCAAAGTTAATTGAATACAAAGTATCAACTCGCTATAAAAAGAGTATTACAGAAATTGAATTTTTTAGAAAAGATGACAAGACCATCACCTATAGCACAGGCTGGCGTTGGGGTTATGTCACGCTACTTGTTCCAGAGGGAGTTGATTTGGCTGCTGAATTAGATGCAGAAAACAACGATGAAGTTAATATTGATGAACTTGAGTATGATATCTTTGACCGTGATTTAGATGATGGTTGTTGGGATGAATGGGACTATGGCGATCTTGGCGATGAAGAAATTGCAGCCATTGAAGAAGCCGTTGAAGAAGAAGGTTATGCATACGGCGCACTTGTTGATATGCTAGGATGGGATGCAGTTGATGGCACACTAGTATTCAGTGGTCCGCTTGATATTGAAAACATGGGCGAACATGTTCCTTATGTTCATGTTCCAAGTGATGAAGATGATGAAGACGAAAGTGAAGTAGTAGTTGCGACAGAGGCAGTTGAAGAAGATAACAGTCTTGAAGATGAAATTGATGCTTGGTATGAAGCCAACCCCGAAGAAAAAGCAAAGTTGGAAGAAAAACATGGCATGAGTTACGAAGAAATCAGAAGGGGATAATAACATGTATAAGATTGAAATTAGTGACGAAACCGCAGAAAGCATGTTCCGTGATATTCTTGTTGAAGACTATCGCCGTATTCGTAACGATATCTATGATTTGACTAATCGTGCAGTTGAAAAGGGCGAACTTAAACCTTTTGAACAAGAAGACCTTGAAAACAACAAGCAGTATTTTGAAGCCATGAAGGTTATGCTTGGTTATTATCTGCCACTCAGTGATGCAGAAGCAATTATTGGTGAAGCATGAAGATTGTTGAAAAACTTCGTGGAATTGCAGAAGAATGTGAGCGTGGTGAGCGATCACCTGTTAGCGGCATTTCTACTTGGCCAAAGGAAACTACGGTTGAGTGGAAGGCTGCTGATATTATTACACTGGCGATGCGAGAACTTACCGTTATTAGTGAGATGAATGAAGTGGTACCAGCCGAAGCAATTCGTCATAGTGCCAAAATTGCAATTGCTCAATTAATGGAATTAATCAATGCCGCAGACTTGGACAGTTGAACTCATTGAAGACCCAGAAACAAAAGACTTGCTACTGTCATTTCCAGAAGATGTGTTAAAACTTATGGATTGGGAAGAAGGCACTGTTGTATGTTGGGAAATCACTACCAATGGGTTAAGTCTTAAAAAGATGGAAAAAAAGGATGATGCGGAATGAAATACGCATTGACAATTATCGCCGCTATGCTATTATCGGGATGTATGAAAACGGTAGATTATGAATTACCACGCAGTCCCCTGCCAGCAGAACGCAAACCACTTACTGTTCCGCATCGTGATTGGTTAGAAAGTGGATGTTGGTTCCGCAGTGAAAACGGACACGATGTGAAAGTATGCCATGAAAATACAAATAGTAAGTGATTTACATTTAGAATTTGCACCTATACCAGAAATTAAACCTGACGCAGATATTCTTGTGTTAGGTGGAGATATCTGTTTAGCGCAGCATTTGTATCGTCATCCACTTTCACTTGCTGACATGCGAAACAATGATGGTCATGCAAGTGATGCTGCAAGATATCGTGATTTCTTTAAGTATTGCAGTGAGAACTGGAAAACCGTAATCTATCTTGCTGGCAACCATGAGCATTATAGTGGTCAGTGGGAGCGAACTACACCTGTGTTGCATGAAGAAACTGAACGTTATGGCAATATACTATTCTGTGATCAAGACCGTGTTGATATTGGCGATGTGACATTTTTAGGTGTATCGCTATGGACTGATTTTAACAATCATGATCCACTTACACTTATGTCATCCCGTGATATGATGAACGACTATCGTGCTATAACAGAGCATCCAAGCGAAGGGTTGTATCATAAACTGCGTCCAACAACGGTGCTTGCCAAACATGTGAGTGATTTGGAATGGTTGCGTGTTCAGTTATCACAGTTACAAGACCGCAAGGTTGTTGTATGCACACATCACGCACCAAGTCATCGCAGCATTCATCACACTTATGCACATCAGCATATTATGAATGGTTGTTTTGTATCTAACCTTGATGGATTTATTATTGACCATCCACAAATTAAACTATGGACACATGGTCATGTGCATAATGTGTTTGATTACACTATTGGTGAAACTCGTGTAGTCTGTAATCCCAGAGGATATCCTGGTGAAAATAGTGGATGGAATCCACAAACAGTGGTAGAAGTTTAATCTTCCGTTTCTTCCAAATAGTAGCCGCAACCTTCATGCTTTGGAAATGCTACAAGTGATAGCACTTCGGGGTAGCGGCGACAACCTTCTGGTCTGGTTTCATAAATTGTGCAAGATAAATTTACTTGGTCAAAGTATTCACACCAAGATTCTGTATAATTGACAGCATCAGTATAATTCTTAAACTTGCAACAGGCACCGCCACACGCCTTTGGTGTGCAACTACCTTTTACAACATAATCAAGCCACTTGCTCTGTATCATACCCAAGCAAAATAATTAAGATTAAATGCGGCTGGTGTGAGAGGGTTACCAAAGTTTGTAAATTGAATGCTTAATGTGTTTAACGCACTTGCATATGCAGCAGATATAAACACACCATAAGTTTGGTCTGCTGCTGGTATCACTACAACTTTGTGACTTGTGGTTAAACCAGTAAGTGTAAATGTTTGTGTGCTTGTGCTATTTTTACCAATAAAACCTGGCGTAATTGATAATTGACCTGCAAGGATATTAGAAGCAGCAACAAGGTTATTTGCTTTGGAAGCAGTTCCACTTAAATTACCTACAAAGTTGCCACTAGTTGAAGCATTACCAACTGTCAAGTTTCCACTAACTGTGCTGTTGCCAGTAACAGAAAGTGTATTAACAACTTCTGTGTTTGTAACAGTTAAGTTGCCAGCACGAATATTACCACTATATGTTGTTAAGTATGCAGCAGTTACTGTATTGGCATTAGTTCCAAGACTGCTAATAGCACTATTAGCAGCCGTCACATTAGCGTTGATAGTTGTAATGTTATTAGTATTAGTTGTAATAGCACTATTGGCAGCAGTGATATTTGCCTGATTAGAAGTAATAGCACTATTTGCTGCTGTAATGTTTGCTTGATTAGAAGTAATAGCACTATTTGCTGCTGTAATATTTGCTTGATTACTTGTAATTGCGCTATTAGCAGCCGTCACATTGGCATTAACAGTTGTGATTAGATTTGCTTGTGTTGCCGCATTTGAAGTAAGTGTAGAAATTGCACTATTTGCCGCAACAATGTTTGCATTAATAGTTGTAATGTTATTTGTATTAGTTGTAATTGCGCTATTAGCAGCAGTTACATTTGCGTTGATTGAAGCAATTGCGCTATTAGCAGCCACGACATTAGCATTTGTTGAAGCAATTGCGCTATTAGCAGCAGCCACATTAGCATTAAGTGAAGCAAATGCCTGGTTGTTTGCAAGACCGCTCATTAGGCTTGCATTACCAAAATGATAGTTTGCTGAAATATTACCAGTAAGCGCAATACCAGTTCCATTAACATAGGTTAGGGAGGTATTGCCATTTATTTGTAACTTGCTGGTACCGTCATCAACCGCACCAAGTAACCAACGCCCACTATAAATTCTGCCTGCTTCATTGGCTGCAAGTGTCCCACCAGTATGGAATACAACTGCCTTTTGTGTAGTCTGTGTTCCAATGGTTAGATTACCACCATTTGTATAAACATAACCATCAAGTGGATATTGTAGTGTAAAACCAGGATCAGCATAGCCGCTGCTATTGATACCCATATCAATAAAGTTTGTAGATGCACTGCCAACATCCGCAGCAGCAATATAATCAGTGCTTGCTGCACTCAAGTTAGAGATATTCTGCGTAACAGTCTGTGCATAAGAGTTGGCGTTGCTTGTAAATTGTGCAATTGTGTTAAAGTCAGTAATTGGTTGAACGCCAACATTTAATTCACCAGTTACATATGCATTGCCAGCATACATATTTTTCCAAACACGAGTAGCATTACCAAGTGATTGTGCAAGCGTAGTAACAGGAACCATATCTATGCTGCTAATCCATGCCGTTTGCGAATCACTATACAATAGATGCGCATAATCAACATTACCGATAACAATGCCAGCGCCATCAGCAGCGCCACTAGTTGCAGCATTTGCAGCAAGAGTAAGCGTTAATCCACTTACAGTCTGTGCTGTGCTAAATGTAGTTGTAGTAGTTCCCTTAACATTTAAGTTACCATAAACAATTAAGTTACCAGCAATAGCACTGTTTGCAGTTGCAGCAGTGGTATTGATAGTATAAGCACTTATATTACCAACAGCCACATTACCAACGCTATCACGAGAGACAATTGTAGATGGTTGGTTGCTTGGCGTAGCATCGGATGTTAGGTTAAGATAACGAACAGAACCAACATAACTTGTGCTGCCTGTGATATGACCGCCATTATTAATAGCACCAAAGGCAGCAGTAGTTTGCACCGAACCATCATTAAATGCCAGGTTACCAGTTCCACTAAAAGATAGTTGGTTATTGATAGACATTGGTCCATTTTGTGTGCGAGTGCCATAATCGGTAACATTACCATAGCGGAAAGTATCACCGTAAATGGTGAAAGTTCCTGTTTGTGTCATAGCACCAGTGAAATTAGTGGTTCCAAGACTTATAGCAGCACCAGTGGTGTTCATATTTCCTACAACATAAACATTGCCGTTTAGCGTAGATGTTCCATTTGATGTAAAGGCACCAATTAAATTAGTAGTGCCACTGGCAATAATATTACCAGTCATTAGCGTGGTGCCTTGATTGATACTGTTGCCCACTACATAAGAGTTGCCTTGCGTGGTAATATTGCCTTGAATATTAAGGTTGGCTTGAAAGAATGAACTTGCAGTAACAGTAATTGGACCAGTGAAACTTGTATTACCAGTATGCACAACATTACCTGTAAAGGTAGTTGTTCCAACACTTATACTATTACCAGTTTGTGTAATATTTCCTGTTTGAAGAATATCACCGTAAAAATATGATGCACCAGTATTAACTGCTGTGCCAATAATATTAACATTCGTTAAATTAACATTGCCACCATCAAAGGATGCGGTTTTAGTGAGTGTAGTAGTTCCAATCGGTGTAGTCCAGATTGAAATATTACTGCCAGCATTTGATGGAGTTTGTGCTTCTGTGGTGGTCATACGAATATGAGCAATACCACCAACAGGGGCTGACACACCATTATAAGCAGTGCCTCCATAACGAACCACATCTTCACCAGCACCAACTGCATATGGTGTATCTACGGTATTATCATATCTACGACCAGCATACAGTGCATAGTTACCAAAGGCATCATTATATACCTTTGATGATAGTGTTCCTTGACCAGTAATATGCAGCATAACACCAGTTGAAGTTGGATTAATGATTGTGCCACTTGCGCTACCAATAATATCAATGCCACTATCGGTGCTGTTTTGAACTGGTGTATAAAGATTAAGTGTGCCGTTTTGTAGCGTTTGAATAATAGGTTGATTAGAAGTGTTTGTAACTACGAACTCACCAAGAATATTAACAGTTCCCGTGCCAGTAGTATCAATATTGATATTAGCATTGGGAGTAATAGTGGATATAGTAGTATTAGATATAGAAAGATTACCAACATTGGCACTGTTTGTAGCAACATAAACTGGAATACCACCGACAGTATGACCATCAGTTAAGCGCAATTCACCTGTGCTTGTGTTATAGAATAATTGGCCAGCCTCGCCAACAAAGCCAGCAAAACTAACGGTATTAACACGACCTGCCTTAATTTTGGCTAACTGGCTCATTTAATTTTTAACTCTCTATTTCTTCATCGCTCGCAATATGTGCTACGATAGGGTGTATACCAGCATTACGCTTGATAATAGCAAGTTCATCGTCTGGCTGTTCTTCTGCATTATCATCATACATTGAATCTACACCAGCAACTTTCTTTAGCAACTCAATCTTCTGCTGTAGTGGAGGCACCATTACACCGCCAGTTTCATCACTGGTATGTTCATCTTCTGGAAAATCACTCTGAGGCTGTGCTACAACAGTTAGTTGAGCATGATTAGGTTGAACTGTATCTGCTGGTTGCTGAATATGAGCAATGGCATCAATTAACTTTCTTAAAAATTCTGTGGCGTCCATAGGTAAATCCTGTTTAATATATTTAGTTTAACTACGATAAACCGTATATGGATTTCCTAGACCACCAGTAAAGGCATTGCCGCCACTATATGTAATTACATAATTGGCACCACTTGTTGATACACCGCTAATAGTGCCAGTTCCGCCAGCAACGGTAATCTTCATACCGTTGGTTGGCATACCCGTTTTGAAATCACTTTTCTTTACAGTTGCACTACGCAAACTAGTGCCATTGGCAACAGCAATAACACCATTGGTTTGAGCAGTAGTAGTTGCACTTGTGCTATGTGGGCGTAGCAAACCCTTATGTAAACCAGGCATTACTGGCTCTTTAATTCAAGGACATTGCAAAGACCGCTGGTTGTGCTTTGAATTGCTGCTACCTTATCGCCGCCATTAACAGCGATAAATTCTACGCCGCCACCAACGATTAACATGCAATTTCCAGTGTTATATGCAGTAGGATTAGCACCCCAAGCAATAAAAGTATCTGCGTTAGTTGTAACACGTAAGATACTTGCTACACTACTAAAAGCAGCAGTTGCATTACTTGAACTACCTGTGGTGATGGTTTGTGCATTTGCTACTGCATAGGCACCTTTTCTTAAAAGAACTGACATTTATGATTCCCCGAATCTATATGAGAATATTTATCTTGACTTATCCTTACTCAATTGTTATAATTAAACTTGATTATTTTAGGGAAAAAACATGACCGTTCAAATTCTTAATGGCGATTGCCGTGATGTGTTGCAGACATTGCCAAAGGGCAGTATCAATATGTGTGTAACTTCGCCACCTTATTATGGTTTGCGTGATTATGGAACCGCTACTTGGACAGGTGGCGATCCTACCTGTGACCATATTGAAAAGATTGCTGCGCATGGTGGCGAACGTGCTGACCGTGATCAAAGTGGCAATATTTTCAAGTTCAAAGGCACTTGTGGCAAGTGTGGTGCAACAAGTAGCGATAATCAAATTGGGCTAGAAGAAACACCAGAAGAATATATCGCACAACTTGTTGAAGTGTTTCGTGAAGTTCGCAGAACATTGCGAGATGATGGAACGCTATGGGTCAATATCGGTGATTCATATTACAACTATCGCAGTGGCACCGCATTTGTCAAGCAAAGTGTTGCTAAAACTAATCAAGATTTACCGTCACATAGCCCAAGTCGTAATAATAAATTAGAGGGATTAAAGAGCAAAGACCTTATTGGCATTCCATGGATGTTAGCATTTGCACTTCGTGCCGATGGTTGGTACCTGCGTCAGGATATTATTTGGCACAAACCTAATCCTATGCCAGAAAGCGTAAAGGATCGTTGCACGAAGGCACATGAATATATCTTTCTGCTAAGCAAGAGCAAGAACTATTACTTTGATCATGTGGCAATTAAAGAACCAACTGTAAAATCGGGCGGTGCGCCAAGAAAATTTGGTGCAACAGAACAAGAAGGCACAGGACGTGGTGATATTGGCAATACATTCACGGATGATGGCACTCGTCAGAAACGCAGTGTATGGACTGTCAATACCAAGCCATATAAAGAAGCACACTTTGCCACTTTTCCTACTGAATTGATTGAACCTTGCATTTTGGCAGGTTGTCCGAAAGATGGCATGGTTCTAGACCCATTTGGTGGTAGTGGCACAACAGGTTATATGGCAGATAAGCTAGGGCGCAATGCTACGCTTATTGAACTTAATCCGCAATATATTGAAATTGCTGAAAATCGCATTGATCCACCACAAAGTCGTCTTGATCCTAACTTGTTTGAAATTATATGACAGTTCGTATTTCCTAAATAGATTTAATATCAACCACTAGGAGTTACCCAAATGACTACTGACGAAATTGCAAACATTCAAACTATTAGTGATAGCCTAAAGGCATCTATTTCTGCTATCACTTTAGAACTTGCAGTTAAACAAAATGAACTAGCAGCAATCAGTGCTGAAATTACGGTTCTAAACAATTTGCTTAACAGTTTAGATGGCAGTGCAACAAACATTGCAGATGCAGTTAGTGCTGCTAAAACTACTCTAAATATTGCATAAAAAAAGTTCTTGACAAATATATTATTATGATATATAAATAGAATACAAATTGAGAGCAACTATGATTAACACGCCTAAACATTATGATTATAACATTTGCCGCATGCCAGAAGGTTTCTGGAATGGAGGGGCGTGTGCCTAATGTGATCGCACATTAGAGTATGCACTTAGCCCCTGAAACGAAAGTTTCGGGGGTTTTTTATTAAGGAGTAGGGTACATGAAATGGCCAAAGTTGTTAAGAAAGATGTATGATGCAATTCTATCGCATGATACCAAGAAAGAAAAAGAATTATTTGAGAAAGCCTTGAAGAAGAATATTAAGGCTAACTTAAAAGATAAAAAGACCACAGTGACTCAGGTTACTGTTCAAGATTAAACAAGTTTTCGGGATGTTGCTCCCCACGCATAAGAGCAACCCTTGACTAGTACTGGCTCCAAATGGACGCAGGTGGTTTCAGCAAGGCATTGAAACAATGAAAGTTGTTTCGCTTATACAAGAGACTAATAGTGCGGAGTAATTAACCGAAACTATAAACAGATAGTCTGGTGAGAAGGTGCGTCAGGTCGCTACGATTGTGGTGGACGGCAATCTGAGGTTGGGTTCGATTCCCATGGTTTGTGTATCTTGTATAAGCGTAACAACTTTTTAAATCTCGTAAGTGTTACGGTAGCACGGGACTCTCCAAAAGTCTAGGCGTGGGTTCAACTCCTACACGGGATGCCATTTTTCTCTTGACAACCTTAAAAAATATGATATATTAGTAATATGGCTAGAGCATCAAAACCGCTTAACAAACCTGTCATTCCAAGCGATACCTGTCCTTATATTGACATGGTAATTGACCTTACTGAAAAAATGGCAAGTGAGCCTAACTATGATTGGCGCAATGAACAGCAAATACTTGCCAAAGCACTGCTAGAATATGTGCGTGAAAGCAACCAAAAACTGCGAATTTCATCCAAATTCTGGTATGAACAGTATCAAAAAGTGTCAAAAAATTAAGATTTCCTGTCAAAATATTGGCAAACCTGTCAAAAAAATAACACTTGACAACAATTTTAACTGTGTTATATTAGTAATATACCGCAGTTCAGGAGAATTATATGCGCAAGATTGCCCTATTTTCCCATCACCCACAATGCTCCCGTGACTCCACAAACGGCATTATTGCCGCCCTAAGTGGTGCCTACGATGTTGAGACCTTTCGGGTAGATGATGACTTTGGCGCTATCTTGGGCGAGGCTGACATCGTAGCCTTTCCTGGCGGTATCGGTGATAGCGGCACGTTTGACCATCTGCTTGGCAACAAGGTAGAGATGATCCAAGACTTCGTAGCGCACGGTGGCAAGTATCTTGGCATCTGCATGGGCGCTTACTGGGCTGGTAGCCACTACTTCAACCTTCTTGATGGTGTGGATGCTGTTCAGTATATTCGCCGCCCACGGGCTTGCACGGCTCGTCCATACGGCACTGTGGTAGAAGTAGAGTGGAACGGTGATAAGGAAGCCATGTATTTCTATGATGGCTGTGCATTGGTTGGCAATAAGCGTAAGTTTGAGACTGTTGCTACCTATGCTAACGGCGATGCTATGGCTATTCGCCAAGGCAATGTAGGTATCATCGGCTGTCATCCTGAGAGCCAAGCCTACTGGTATGATACATGGCAGTATATGCCACAGTTTTATCATGGTGGTCATCATCATGCTCTACTACGTGAGTTCGTAGATACACTATAATTGGGGAAGTGCGTAGGAATGGTTACTACAAGGTCTGCAAAACCTGTTTATGTGGGTTCGAGTCCCATCTTCCCCTCCAACTTTAATGCAAGGTGAGCAAGTTTGGTAATTGCGTTGGTTTGAAGCACCAAAGAACTGAGTTCGATCCTTAGACCTTGCACCATTTTTTATAATAGGAGTAACCAAGATGCTACGGGACTGTATCTAGAAACAACAGATGGGCGCATTGATATTACAGTTTATGTAATGGGCGGTCTGCATACTTTAACAAAGACATACACCATATATTCAAAAGAGGAATGGGGCGGTTTCCCTAATTTACAACACTGGTGGTTCTTCAAAGAAGTAAAAGACAAACCTGATGGTCTATACTATGATAAACGAAGCTACTTTATTGAAATAAAAACAAAAGGCTCCATCTTATAATGGCTATTATCCTTGACTGTCTATCAGGGGATAGGGGTTCGATCCCCCTTGGAGTCGCCAAACTAATCATGCTGGGGTATTGAGTATGGTTTGCTCTAACTAAAAAATAAGTTGGGTTCGATTCCCAAGCCCTTGCTCCAATTATGCTCCCTTCGTCTAGCGGTCAAGGATAACGCCCTTTCACGGCGCAGATCATGGGTTCGAATCCCATAGGGAGCACCAATTTTACTGGCGTGTAACTCAGAGGTAGAGTACAGTCCTGATAAGACTGGAGTCGTTGGTTCAATTCCAACCATGCCAACCAATAATGCTGCTGGGGCGGTAGCGGATATCGCACCACTCTCATAAGGTGGACAAAACTGTTTCGAGTATAGTCAGCAGCACCAATACATGGACCGTTAACTCAGTTGGTAGAGTAGGGGACTCTTAATCCTTTTGTCGGGGGTTCAAATCCCTCACGGTCTGCCATTACAATGCATCCTTAGCTCAACTGGACAGAGCGTCGCTCTACGAAAGCGAAGGTTAGAAGTTCGAATCTTTTAGGGTGCGCCAATTTTAAGATATATAATAATATGCGGCTATGATGTAGAGGTAACCTGCTTCGTTGCCAACGAAGATTCGCCAGTTCGATTCTGGCTAGCCGCTCCAATTTTTTCCCTTGACAATCTGCAAAATCATGTTATATTAATAATATGAGCCTCGTTAGTTCAATGGTAGAACATCGGTTTGTGGAACCGATTATGGTGGTTCAATTCCGCCACGAGGTACCAAAATAATGCTTGACAAAAGAATATAATATGCTATTATAACAATATTGGGACGGCTGCTCAGACGGCGGATGGGCATGGGGCTGTAAACCTCACACATAAGAAACGGAGTAGGTTCGAATCCTACCCGTCCCACCAAAATTTATTGCGGGGTAGAGATAATTTAACAAATTGCACTCTGGTGATAAATACGTATATGTATTACACTATCTACAAAACTACAAATAACATAAACAACAAATTTTATATTGGCAAACATCAAACTACAAACCCCTATGACAATTATTATGGGTCTGGTAAAAAGTTAGAATTGGCAATTAAAAAATACGGCAAAGAAAATTTTACAAAAGAAGTTCTTTTTATTTTTGATAATGAAGTTGAAATGAACTTAAAAGAGAAAGAACTCATAACAGAAGAATTTGTTAATAGAAAAGATACCTATAATGTTGGTATTGGTGGCGAAGGCGGTCCTCACTTTAAGGGTAAAAAACATAGTGAAAACACAAGATTAAAAATTAGAAAAGTAAGGGCTTTGCAAAAACCAATTACAGAAGAAACAAGAAAAAAAATATCCGAAGCAAATAAAAAAAGAACTATTACAGATGAAACCAGAAATAAACTATCTGTAAAAGCATATTTACGAAATGGTAGAAGTTTAGAAGAAATAAAAGAATTATTATCTAAACCAAAACAAGAAAAAATTAAAAGATCAAAATCTGACGCATTAAAAAGTTATTTTGCAAATGAAAAAAATAGAAAAAAACTATCTGAAAAAATGAGAACGTTAGACACAAAGTATGATTTTTTATCAATAAAACTTGATATAGAAAACGGACTTAAACCAAAACAAATAAGAGAAAAATATAATATGACCAAAAATACGTATGATTATTTGATTTCAAAATATATTAAAAATTCTACTTGACAAAAACTAATATGTAATGTATATTAAAACATTATTGCGGCTGTAGAGAACCAGAAATCTCACCATCCTCATAAGTTGGAGATAGGGTGTGCAATTCACCCCGCCGCTTCCAAAATACCTCTGTGGAGTTAGGGTAAGATTAATACCGCACTTGGACTGCGGGGAATCTGGGGCAGCGCCAGACACGGAGACCAATATTTAAGATGGTAAGGCACAGTAAGCAATCGGCAATGGCCATGGGATGTGTCACGGTGTGGGCGATAGATGGGGGCTGCACACTGACTTTGAATTTATGGACTCTTAACTCAGTAGGCAGAGTAGCTGGCTTTTAACCAGTTTGTCGTGGGTTCGAACCCCACAGAGTCCTCCAACTATACTATATCATTGATAATTTTTTGCACAAACTTATGGTGTTTTGCATTTGTTTTTCGCCAAAATTTGTGCAAATCTATAAGCGTTTTTTCTTCCATATGTGAGAAACCAAGATAATCAAAAATGTTATTGATTTCGTTTGCAAAATTTTTACTATCAAGATATGCAGAAAAAGGAAAACTGTGATATGTTTTATGGTTTTCAGCTAAAAATTCTCTAAGAATTTTATTATGTTTTATTTGGAGTGCAGCAAATGCTCTATTCGTCATAGAGTTACCCTGTAGATGTTTTAATCTATTTTGCACCAAAATTCTTTCTTCATCTGAACCTGTATATTCAACCAAAATTACTTTTTTATAATTTAAAATTGTTTCAAAATCAACATCTCTTGTATGCAAACTACAAATAGTAGGATGATGTATATAGCTATATGAACCCCAATAAGCACGATCAGTTCCGTAAATATTATAGATTTCATTTACAAAATTATCACCACTTAACGATGGATTGCAACTAAGTAGTTTGCATAAAAAATGCCCGCCGGTTGTAGGTAAATGAATTACAATTATTGAATCATCCGCAGGATTAGGCATTTCAATTTCGCACATTCCTGTTGGCACATGCTCTGATGTTTTTGGCAATTTAAGCATTTTTTCGTGATTATCATTTTTAAAACCATCGTATTTTTCAAATACTTGGTGAAATTCTAAATCTTTATTTGTCATAACAATATTTAACTTATAAGAAAACATGTTAAAATTTTTGCCTACGTAGTTCAGTGGAATAGAATAGCGGTCTTCGAAACCGTGGGTCGGGGGTTCGAATCCCTCCGTAGGCTCCAAAATAATACGAAAATCTACAACCAGTATAAATACCCTATAAGAGGATGTAGTTATGAATTACAAGGGAAAAAAAGATACAATATTTAAATGCGTGTCTTGTGATGCGGATATACCATTTAGTGGATATAGTAGCAAACACAAGTATTGTAATAATGCTTGTCAAGCAACACATACATCAAAATTATTTTATCAAAAAAGAAAACAAGAATGGTTAGAAGGAAAACCAGTAAAGAGAAGTTTTATATACCAATTCTTGTGTGAACAAGATGGGAATAAATGTAGTTGCTGTGGTATAGAATCTTGGCAAGATAAACCTATTAGATTATGGGTTGATCATATTGATGGCAATGCTTCAAATAATAAACCAGATAATTTTAGATTAGTATGTCCAAATTGCGATTCACAATCTCCAACATTTGGTGCAAAAAACACTGGCCGTGGTAGAAAATCTTTAGGATTATCTCAATATGGTTAAAAATAATATTTGACAAAAAACAAAATATAAGTATAATGATAATACAAGGTTATTTCGGAGTAGATCAGCGGTAGATCAGCGGACTGTTAATCCGTGTGTCGTAGGTTCGATCCCTACCTCCGAAGCCATTTTTCACTATAAATACCCCATGAATTTTCTTATAATAGGCGACAGTTGGGGCTGCGGCGAATGGTCAAAAGATTTCATTTATGCAGTTGCTGCGCCAGATAATGATTGGCATTTATTTGGTGATAAACCAAATTATTGGTGTAAAACAGTGCCAATACCCAATACGCATGTTGGTGTATATTTAAATGAGCATACTTTTACAAATTTATGTGTAGGTGGTGATAGTAATCTCAACGCATATACTATATGTGCTAACCATTTAAAAACAAAGCATGATTATGATTATATCATATGGTTTCAGACTGAACCTGTTAGAGATATTATTAACAACAACGCAACAATAGATAGTAAAAAATTACAAGATTATAATGGATATGATGCAATTCATGATGATTTATGGCAAGAAACATATCTAAAATTTTCTACACTGTATGAACAATATAACATTCCATTTATCGTAATAGGCGGAATGGCAGTAGTTAATCCAATCATACAGAAATTTGCCTTTGCAAAGATAGTACTGAATGATTGGGCAAATGAATTAATATTTGATAAACCGATAAAGCATCCACATCTTATAGCACATCTATCAGAATTTGCTGAAAAATACGAAGCAGATTTTAATCGTGATAGGTTTATAGTGGAAGCAGAAGCATCAACAAATTGGATACATTACTGCTATCATCATACTAATTTTCCTGATTGGGGACATCCTGACAGACGTGCTCACCAAGGGCTTGCAGAATGGATATTGACGCAATTAGAACGGTAGTGGAAAGAAATACCAAATTCCATCTGCCAATACAATCAAGCCAATGATACCAACCGCAATGCTGCTATACCATAGAGCCATGCTGACGGCAAGAATAGCAGTGGTTGAAAAGATAATAGCAATCTGAATGATTGTGCCAGCCATACCAAAGAATGGGCTACGCTTCTTGGCACTATCACGGTCTGCTTCAAGCGCACGACCTTTTGCCATAATTTCTTTTTTACCTTCACCTTTTGGATCGCTTTCTAATACATCAATATATTTTTGATAATTTTCAGCACGTGCTTTTAAGGCTGGTATTAAACTTTTGTCGGTTGCTGGATCAGCAATTTGAACTTTTAAATCATCAAGGTTAAGTTGGTACATGTTTTGCTTGATACTCTTGGCTTGATAAAAACCCCAAGTATCGCCAAGTTCAATATTATCAGCCATGATTTTGCCACTAACCTGACCACCGAGCCAAGATGTGATCGCAAGGAGTGCAGCAAAGATTGTAATTGTAATAGAAGCAAGACCTTTTAGAACTGCTTCACCTTCACTACGACTTAATACCTTACCATTCTTATCTTTCATAACCATGTCTAATAATCCTTGAATTTGTTTCAGGTCCATGTTAAAACTTTGCTAATGTTTGTGCTATGATTGTGCATCCCAAGAATGTATGGGCTAAAATAAACGAATAAAGAAGATAATTTATATACTTTTCTCTTGACATGCATAACTATTTATTGTAATATAATTAAATGATGCGCATGTGGTGTAATGGTAGCCACGCTAGTCTTAGGAACTAGTCCTTCGGGGTGGGGGTTCGAGTCCCTCCATGCGCACCAAATGCCCGCATAGCTCAGTTGGTAGAGCAAACGATTAGTAATCGTTAGGTCCGGCGTTCAAATCGTCGTGCGGGCACCATTATTGGAAAGGTGGGCGAGTGGTTTATGCCTGCAGTCTTGAAAACTGCCGAACAGCAATGTTCCGTGAGTTCGAATCTCACCCTTTCCGCCAACATAGAGAAAGTAAAGAGAACATGTATAAGAAGTTTAAACTGTTTGAACGAATGTTTGATTTCGTAGCCAAATTATTTTGGTTTGCACTTCTTTGCAAGTGGCTATTTGCAGATGTAAATATACATGATTATATTAAGTAAGCGGATTTCGTATAGTGGTAATACCGCAGCCTTCCAAGCTGCAGCGAGGGGTTCGATTCCCCTAGTCCGCTCCAATATTTTTTCTACAGTCATAAAATCGTAATAAATATTATTATGTTAAATTACTCCATTGCAAAAATGATTGAGTTTGCTTTTACATATATAATCAATAACGAATTAAAAACTAAGACATACGATATGCCTGATGACAAAAGACTTACTGTAATAGAGTATATGACTCAGCGTATCGATGAGATACGCAAAGTTCATAAATGACGCCTACAATAGATGATATAGAAATAAGTTCTGTTACTTCTCTTGCACCTGATAAATTTTTGGTTAGAGTTTATCCCAATATCGGGTTGCCACATTTCCCCCCATTAGGTACTGATTTTTTAAAAGAAACAATACAAGCACCATTGAAAAAATGGTGTGATGAATGTTTTAGTTATGACTATTCATTGTCATTTAGATTCAATAGCGGCGATCCATATTGGTCATTATTTTTCAACAATAGCGAAGATGTTAATATCTTTATGATGCGTTTTGGTTCAAATAAACATTAATGTTGTTTAAATTATAATTTTGAATATCCAATTCAACTGGTAAATCAATACCTAGTTTTTCACATAATTCAATATTATCTGACATCATTGCTGATGGATTGTCTTTTACAAATTTTCTCAAATCTGCATTTTGTTTATCAATGTGAAAACTCATTTCACGCAAATTCTTATAATATCCACCATAACTAGGATAAGTTATGCCAAAGTGTCCGCAACGGACCCACCAGCCCAAACACGCATCATTATCTCTATGAACGAGAACAATTGGGCAATCTGGCCAAGTCTTACGAATAAAATCAAGATGATGGCAAAATACATGACTCTTAATGATGCGAACACCTTCCCCACTAAACGGACGATCAAATTCTGCTTCTAACTCTTGCTTGCTTATGTAAGGCATAAGGTGAAGTTTATCACCAAACTCCATGTGTGGATCAAAGTATGCGCCAAGGTGCATTAATTGATTTGCACCGCTTGCATCATGATAATAAATTCTAGCATCGCTATAATCACTCGTATCTATTGAAGGGGAGTAATATATGTTTTTTACTACACTACTCCACTTAGAACCTGGCGCACCTGCAACAAAGATATATTTCATAAACCCATTTCTTTACGAATCTTGGTTGCACTTATAGCGTGTGTTTCTTCATCAAATACTTCTTGTTCAATCTTATATCCAACATCACGCCCATATGTAATATTGACAATATTTGGAACAAGATTTACAAGAAAATCACGATTAAATTTATAACCCTGTGCTTCCAATTCTTTGATGATGCGGTCTTTGACAAATGAATAATCAAATGGATTATTTTCACTGCCACCAACATCACGCACCATAATCATAACTTGACCTGTCTTGGCATGTGCTCGTTTGAATAGTGCAAGATGCCCATCATGCCATGGTTGCCAACGCCCTAACATTTGCACCGTAGGTGCTTGATTATTCCATCTTGTCATGAGTGTTTCAATCCTTTAAACATTGCTTTAATCCAAGTTGGGTTCGTGTCAAAATCAAGTTCTTCCATGATATACTTTGACCAAAAGTTAGCATCTTGTGTATCTACACGAAAATAATAACTGCCTGGTTCTGGATTTACAAACAACTTATTCGTATCCTCAAACCGCCCTTCTTTAATAGTATCAACCCAAATAACAGTAGCAGGTCCAAAGGCTGCACGAGTGGCTGGTGTGGGACAAACAAAATCGGCTATCACCCATGAACCTGCTGCTGTAACTTGGTCGCATAGCCAACCCATTCGTCTGGCTTGTTCTATGCGATCCGCTTCACTAAACCCAAGATGACTGTTAATGTTTGCACGAACAGCGTCAGCGTTCCAATGAATTGCTTTTAATTTTGGTGCCAAGGCTTTCGCCAGTGTCGTTTTACCCGACCCTGGCAAGCCCATTATTAGTATTTTCTTATTCATGCTACAGCGATCTGCTTTGGTGCAGTAAGTTTGCTAACAATGTAACAAGTAATACCAGCACCAAAAACTTGAATAAGTGTGCCACACACCTGTACTACAGGTCCGCCGCCACCAATAAGTCCATAAACATAAACTGGTGATCCTATCAATGCTCCTACTGCAGCACCACCAAGAAACCCATACTTTGTAAGAGTATTTGGTGCGAGCATACCAATCATAATTGGAATGAAGAAACATAGTCCCCAAGTTTTACCAAACAAGAAAATCAAGTTTAGATCAAGGCCAGGAATATTAGCAAGCGTGATACCAATTGCTGCAAATACAAGCATTGCTATTCTGCTCCAAAGAATTGGATTTTTACCTTTAAGTGCGTCATGAACATCATTGCCAAATAAGTTAGCACTGTTTAACAACATAGTATCAATGATACTGATGAGACCAGCAAAAACCGCTACAAGGAAGAAACATGCCAACCAAGGACCAACAACTGTTGTCATAACAATGATATTGATGAACCCTGTTTTTGGACCGCTTACATCATAGTGCAGACCAGCGGCAATCATACCAAGTGGCGCACCAATTAGTTGTAATACTAGCCAATAGAATGGACCAATAATGTTTGCTTTAAAAGCTACATTTGGCTTCATACTAAATGCATTTTGATAGTTTTCATTGCCTGTCCATGGACTTGCAAAGTGACCAATAACAGTTGGAATACCAAACCCAAACAGCAACCCAAGCGTAAAGCTATCGCTCCATAAATTTGTTCCCTTGCCAGTTTTACCTGCAATACCGTCGATAATTGGTTGGAAACCAGTAGTGCTATAAACAAAGTAACCTACTACAGCAACACCAATAAAGATTGAAACAATTTTTACAATGTCAGTAATAATGCTTGCCTTTAATCCACCACGCAAACTATATGTGAGAGCAATACCGACCAACAATAAGCTAACAACAATAGGATTTACACCAGTTAGCAGCGAAACACTTTGTGATCCAGCAAACAAATCAATAGTCAAACTTTGTAATGTGCTTAGTAGCATTTGAACAACGATCAACATACCAACAAGTTTGCCCCACTTACTTCTAAAATAATCACTTAACGTGAAAATTTTTCCGTTTTCATTGCGGAAATTATTGATAAAGTAAGCAAATACAATTAACGCAAAAAAGTTACCAAAGCTAAACCAGAATACACCTGGCCAACCATTATTATAACCTTGCTGTGCTGCAACAAATAAACCAGGTGCGTGAATCCATCCTGCGCCTACACTTGTGCTGCCTTGCCACAAACCAATTTCACGATTTGCTACAAGAAAACTTTCTTTGCTCTTATCAAAACCCTTAGCATAAATGCTGGTTAAGAAAAAAACAAAAAGAGCATATAATCCAATCATCAAGAAACCAGTTTCTTGACTAAAAATTGGAAACATGTGTTGAATATCCATTTTATTTTCCTTCTTTAATTAAATTTTAATTTCGGACACGTGCCTTGTTTGTTTTAAAAAGGCACGAGTTTTATCTGTAATAATTCCAGTCGTGAACAATGTCACACGAGGAGACAGCCCACTATTGGCAGTATAATGTGGAACATGACGATAATCAAATGTGTGAATATCGCCTGCTCTCCAAAATTGGTAAAGATGATTTCCAAATTGGAAAAATTGTCCTTGTTCGTAATCTTTTAACATGATTCCAATTCGCATTAAATCATCTTGATCTACGCCTGGATAATTTAAATCAAACCTGTCAACATGCCCAAGGAAGGCTTCGCCAGGAAATTGAATATGCAATCTACTTTCATGACGATCAAGACCAATCATATCTACCATTTTTTGAAAAGGCTCTGCCAAATCATGATTTACTCTAAAAATAATCATTTCTGGGTCTGCACCAACTGCTAAAAAATCATTTGTTTCAGCAGTATTGAGTTTTACCATATTGTGTTCTTCGCCACGATCTTTTGCCCATGCTCTGCGACGATTTTCAATGTTTACTGGAATTGAGTTTTTAATCGCTTCATCAAGTTCTTTGGACCAATCGCCACTAAATTTTCCCAACCCTTGAACAGTATCCCATCGCATGTCTCGTATCTTTGTGTCGAAATGATAACTGCTGCGGTTTTTTCCAAATTCCCATGCACTTTTTGCGTTTTTATAATCTTCCATTTTATATCTCACTCAAAATAATTTATTAATTCACCATCTCTGTTAAGATCGCAGGTGACACAATGAATACCACCACTCCAGAAATAACGATTTCTGTACGGAGAAACATGTACATTTATACCATGTTTTTCTAGTTCATTGCAAATTCTTTTATTATAGTTAAACACTACCACATTACTTTCATCAATGCTTAGCATATTGCAATCAAAAACATTGTCAATCATGTATTTTTGCCAACCATTATCTAACCATTCATAAGCAAGAGCAGCACGAGCAGCGTCGCCTTCTTCGCCATAGTTCCATAAGTTATGATTATGCTTTTGTTTAAATTCTAAGAATTTATACATGCTTACTAAACTATCACTGCCATCTGTTGTAATAACTTTCCAATTCGAAAAATCTGCAGCATATTTTTCACTGCCCATTACACTAACGATGAGACCCTGTTTCAATGGGCGATACCAACTATCACGCCAGCCAATTTCATCATATATAAGATTTTCATGTCCTTCGCCAAATTCAGAAACAAATTGAACAAACTCATCATGCGAACCATATCTTTGAAATGGCCCACCATTTCCATATGTCATGCGCTTTCCAATTTTGGTCATCCAACCTTCACTGTTTATTTGTGTGTTGGTATGATAAACAGTATTACCTTGTTCTTGGACATATTGAACAATGTTTTCATATTGTTTATATTGTTCTGGTTCAATAAACCAATTGATAAATTTTTCATCCATCATCATAATCCAGTCACGTGGCTGCATTGGTGGCGGCACTATACAATCAACTGTGGGATATTCATTGTATTGCGATGGTAATACAAATTGATCATACCATGCACGTGACTGGATTCTCGTTTTAAAATTAGCTGAATTTTCTACTGTAGGGCGAATAGTTTCTACACCAAAGGAATTTAGCAATTTTTCTAAATTTTGATAATCTTCTTCTGTTTCGTAGGCTATTTGTTCATATCGCCGACGAACATCAATATCTTTTATAAAACTATAAAATTCTGGTGCATAAGTGCGACCAACAACACAATTTTTTAATGGTTGAAATAAACAATGTTTCTTAAACATATTAATCCTTTAAATTAACAACTAAATTTTTACCTGCACCGCCAATTACATCACGTGTGCGGTCAGTAACATAACCTGTAATTTGCAACATTGGGCGATCCCACCATCCCATATTAGCGGTAGAATGTGGCATATCTTGCCATTCCCATGTGATACAATCGCCTGCTTTCCATCCTGTAAAATTAGCATTGCCAATTTGAAATATCTGTCCAAGTTCCCAATCTGCCAACATAACAGCAAAACGACGCATGATATCTGGATTCTTATCCATTTCTGTTACTTTAAAACTGTTTTCACGTTCTGGACGTGCGGCAAAATTATCAATATGAGTGTGAAGCATTTGACCTGTAGTTTGATTATGAAACTTAATCATGCTTCCTTCCATACCAAGCCAATTGCTTATCTTTTGAAATATCTCAATATCTTCTGCTGCAGTGCGATTAAAAACTTCGCTATGAGGATCAGCACCAGCACGAATCAAATCTTGTTCTTCTGCTGTGGCACTGTATAATCCTTCGGTGGCAATATCTTTGTTAAAATTATTACGAGTTCCCCAACTACTTGCTTTAGTGCGAGGCAAACATTCACGAATTGCATCACCAAAATCTGCATCAAATCTGCAAACATGAGTATAGCTATCTATACCAGGCTGTGGAACCCGTGTAGTATCAAAATGCCAACGGCTACGGCTTTTAGTAAATTCCCAACGGCTGTCATTCCATTCTTCATATTCACTCATCCTTAAAATATTTCCTTTTTTTGTACTGCTACTGGATATCCAGTTCGTTTAACGATGTCATCAACCTTTGGATTAGATGTTTGATGAATATACTTTTCATTTGAATCTTCACTCATTATGTCGTTTAATCTTGGATCATTGTAGGCTACAGGAAAATCTAACCATTTTCCTATATCTCGCACATACGCTTTTCCATAAAGATAAAATAATTCTGTGCTGACATAGAATGGAGTGCTATCTAACCAACGAATAAGTTGTGTCATACAGCCCCAACTAGGTCCGCCACGCATTCTAGTTTGTTGATTTGTTAATATTGTCTTATCTCGACCAATAATTACTACTTGAATTTCTATATTCAAACTTTGTAATTTAGCAATGAGTTTATTAATAGGTGGAACTTGCAATTCATCTTTATTCCAAAATGGAACACTTGCACTTAAGACTGCATAATTTTTTCCACCCATAATATCTAATGTTATGCTATCAATATCATCCCAATATTTGTTATTAGGTTCTTTGTAATGTGGAACAAAATAATTATCAGGATCACTGTTATCCAATAATTCTTCCCAACCATGCACATCTGGATGTAGTGCAAAAATTTTACTAAACAAATGATTTCCACTTCCTTGCGGACCAAAAAGTAAAATTATTTTATTTTTTTTCTTATTTTTAAAAAATTCCATACATGTTTCCTAAATCATAAATATTTAGTAAAAAAATTCAATATCTTAAAATTATTTATCAAAATCAGGAAAAAATAGATGAACAAGAAAATTTATAATTATTTGTTAAAAAATATAAACGAAGCGTTTAAATTAGAAAGATATGCAGAAGTTCGTGATAGTTTAAACAAAGATACAATTATAAATGAACTTCCATGGACATCAAAGCGTCTAGAAAAATTTATGCACGATATTGATCATACGTTTCATAGTCTTGACTTAGAATATAAAGGAACACTTGAAGATTTTACAAACCAAATAGATGAAAAATATATGTCACGTTTTTGGGGCGGTGAAATTTGGAAACCAAGAACAGATAGTTATCGCTTTACAGGATGGAATATTGTTAAAGAAATCAATGAGTTGAATCCAAAAGCAGTATTGGATGTTGGATGTGGATTTAATCAATTCAAACAACACATACCCAATCTTATAGGAATTGACAAATATAATCCAGCAGCGGATTACATGGTTGATATATTAGAATTTATATCTAAACCAGAAAGTTTTGATGCAATAATTGTATTTGGCAGTATTAATTTTTACAGTTACGAATGGGTAGCTAAAAGATTTGTAAAAGTATTTGAACTGCTATCGTCTGGCGGAAAAGTATTTTGCCGTGGTAACTCTTTTAATCCAGACAAGCCGCAACATGATCAGTGGATAGATGGATATCATTGGGATTTTGAAACTGCAGTTCGTATTGCAGAAGAAAACAATATAAAACTTGAAACTTGGAAACAAGACAGCGGCGACCGTTTTTACTTTGTTTTCAAAAAACCTTAATAGCGCACGGTTAATTTTACAATAAATATCTTGTAGGATTAACCATGCCAAGATTAAGTTTATATAGAGAAAATCATAGTAACGATTATAAGTGGCAGGATAACCGTATCCGCGAACTTTTTACAATCGGTGGTGTTGGAATAAATGTTCACAAATATCTTGGTCCAAAAGACCAAGGTGCTACTACTGATTTAACACAACCACAATATGCAAATCAAAGTGTGCAAAACATACAAGATTTGCTTTTCATGGAAAACCGTGACCGTAGCTATGAACCAAATGTTTATGCACTACGTGGGCATTATACAATTCAAGATATAGATTATAATTTACAACAATTTGGTTTATTTGTAAATCAAGATACTCTTTATATTACATTTCATCTAAACGAAATTGTTGAACGGTTGGGTCGTAAAATTATACCAGGCGATGTATTTGAGTTGCCACATCTTCGTGATTACTATCCGTTAGACGAAACACTGCCCGCTGCATTAAAAAAGTTTTATGTTGTACAAGAAGCAACTCGTGGTAGTGAAGGTTATGCACAAACTTGGTGGTCACATATTTGGCGTTGTAAAGTAGTTCCAATGGTAGATGGTCAAGAATATCGTGACATACTTGATCAACCTGCAAATAAATCAACTGATACTACACTGCGTGATATGATGAGTAATTATAACATCAATCTAAAAATAAATGATGCAGTAGTTGCTCAAGCAGCAACAGATGTTCCTGCTAGTGGTTATAGCACTAATAGTCTTTATATATTACCAACAGCCGATGGTATTAGTCCGATTGTTGCTATTAACGGTTATCTCACTGCCGATGGTGTGCCACCAAATGGATTACCAGTAACAGTTGATTCAGCATTTCCGCTGAATCCAGAAGTAGGTCAATATGTTCTACGCACGGATTATATGCCAAACAGATTGTTTAGATATGATGGCGGTAAATGGGTTGCCATCCAAGATGTCAATCGTGCCAACATTACAGGTGCAAATACTAATACACAACTTGGTTCATTTATTAACAACACAGCAACAGTTAAACTAACTAATGGAGCAACTGTTGCAAGTAGCCAAACGCTAAGCAATTTATTGAAGCTAACACCAGATAAACTAGGATAAACTTGTGGGTCAATTTTTCTACGATAAACAAATACGCAGATTTATGAATCAGTTTGTTCGCATATTCAGTGATATGTATGTTGAATTTGGCAAAGACATAAATGGCAATAGTGTATTATATCGTGTGCCATGTCGTTATGCCGATACCAACCGACAAGTTGCTGCTATCATGCGCCAAAATAGTGACAATAGTATCAATGCTGTTCCAGCAATGGTCGTGTATATTACAAAAGTAGATTATGATCGTAATCGTATGCAAGAACCGCATCACATAGATAATATTTCAGTACGTTCGCGTGCCAAAGACCCATTAACAGGAAATGTAAGTTCCAATCAAGGTCAAAATTTTACTGTGAATCGTCTTATGCCAGCACCATATAGATTAACTGTTAATATGGAAATATGGACAAGTAACTTTGATCAAAAGCTACAATTATGGGAACAAATAAGTGCGCAATTTAATCCAGATATGGAAATACAAAGCACTGACAATTACCTAGATTGGACTAGTTTAAGTTATATTCTTTTAACCGATACTAATTGGACTACAAGAAATATTCCTGTAGGCAGTGATGATCCAATTGATGTTGCTACTTTTACGTTTGAATTACCAATTTGGATCACCACACCAGCAAAATTATTGCGTCTCGGTATTATTCAAAGTGTTGTTGCTAACGTATATGATGCATTAGGAAACCCAAGTCAAGCACTTATTGACCAAACTAATAACCTTGGCAATCGTCAATATTTTACACCTACTGGATATCAAGCATTAGTTAATAACGGAAATGTTACGTTATTTCCAAATCATGGTCCAGAATTAAACAATAATTCACTATCAATACCAACTACTTTAGGCAATGCTATACCCTGGGCACCAGTTATTCATAGTTTTGGTGAAATAGCAAACAACTATAGCATGCTTTATCTTACTGATACCGTAACAGATAGATTAGTTACAGGAACAGTTGCGTATGATCCCACCAATCCAAACAATCTTAAATTTACAGTTGATCCAGCTACAGTACCAACCAATATATTACCAAGCGTGAATGCGATTGTGGACCCACAAGCAAATGGACCAGGCGTTGGATTGCCAGCAGCCAGCACAGGTCAGCGATATTTGATTGTTAATAATATGGGTGGTGCGAGTTTAGGAAATGGTGCAGTAGCGTGGCAAAATGCAAATAGTAGCATTACTACCGCAATGCCAAATGATATTATACAATATAATGGCAATTCATGGTTTGTGGCATATCGTCCAAACTCAATTAGTAATGCTAGTTATGTCACCAACACTTTTAGTAGTATTCAATATGCATGGAATGGAAATCAATGGCAAAAAAGTTGGGAAGGTCTATACCAAGAAGGTCTATGGTCAATCGTGATTTAACAGCCGCAGGTGCGCTTTTCTTAAGTGCAAAGAGCGGACGTTGTTTATTTTTGTTACGTGATCAAGATACATATAGCGACACTTGGGGACTAGTCGGCGGACAACTTGAACAGAATGAAACTTTGTATCAAGGTTTAACGAGAGAAATTGCTGAAGAAATTGGTTTTGTTCCAGAGATTATAAAAACTATTCCACTTGAATTGTTCTCTTCACCCGATGGTCACTTCAATTATCATACGTTTGTAATTCTCGTGAAAACAGAATTTATACCAGAATTAAGTAGCGAACACAAGGGATATGCTTGGTGTGATTTAACCAATACTCCTAAACCACTACATCCTGGTTTATATAATTCACTCAATAGCCAAGTTATTAAAGATAAACTTCAAACAATTCAAAATATTTTAGAAATCACCTAAAATAACGGCATCTCGAACACTTACTTCAATGTAATTTGGTAGTGTTTTTAATATTGAATTAAAGTGATTAGTTAAGTGATTTCGCACACGATAAAATTTAGTATTACCAAATGCTTTAACAACATTATAAAGAAAAGCATTAAATTTATCAAAATCTTCAATTAGTTCTGGATTATCATATCCAAAAGTATTAGCATAGATATTTTCGCTTGTTTCACCATCAGTTCCATCAAACCCAAATAGAAATACTTTTTCTGCACCGTCAAACGCAGCCAAGTATGCAGCACTACTGCCTGCATCCATATGATAACAATGCGGTAGCAAATTAGTTTCTTTATATACTAGCCATGAATCATTTGTTACAAAAATTTTATTATAAAGTTCAGTGTCCATGTCAGCGAAAAATATGTTATTTTTAATTACATAATAATCTGCTGGTGTATCACGATATGCAGCATTGCAAGCATATGTAAGTTTATATCCTTCAGCCACACGACGATTATTTGCATCTATAAGCAATTTAATTTCTGGACTATTTCTACTAACGCCATTTCCAAGAACCACTGCAGATTTTACAGGAATATCGTATGGTAAATTACGTGATGTTACAAATATACTTTTTTGTACGGCATCTTCTACATAAGAGATAGTTTCACCGTTATAATCACGACGATATTGTGCTGCGTATATATTTCCCATTAGAATCTTCCTACTGCTATTTCAATTTTTACTATGCTATCATCTAATATGATATCCATGCTCTTACCTATAATACAACCTGGCTCGTATAGTGATTTGTCCATTGCACATGCGATACCTTTTTGATCACTACTAACAAGTAGAGTTCCTTTATTTACTGGCCCACGTACTAAACAAGGAACACGACCTGTTAGTGCAATTGGTAACCAATTATCATGTTCAAAATTATCATTCATAAGATAAGCAGGATTGGTGGATACTACACCCGCAACCGAGGTATCATGAGATTGGGTTGAAACCGTAACATCAAGGTCTCCACCAAATATCATAACAGTGCCAGGTGTATAATAATCATCCGCATGATACATTTCGGCCAAGTCGGCGTACTTTGCCGTGGTTGATGTACCAGTAAATGTTACAGCATAACAGGTGCTCCAATAAGCACTTGCACTTCCTAACGTAACAGCATTATTACTGCTTGGTGTATGAGTAGAACTTGTTATTGTGCTAAATGTACCAGCACTACTTGAGTTGCCAATAGTTGTGCCAAGAATTGAAGTACCATTAATGGTTTGTCCATTTATAGCACCTGCCATAGTTAAACTAGTTAATGCACCAACACTTGTAATATTATTTTGTGCTGCAGTTGATAGGGTACCAGTTAATGTTGCACCACTGTTACCAATAGTTCCACCTTGTACAGTAGTAGCATTAATTATAGCACCATTTGTAGTGCCTTGTAGATTAGTAGTTCCACTAACAGTAAGTCCAGTTAAAGTTCCAACACTTGTAATGTTAGTTTGTGCTGCGATTGATAGTGTTCCTGTTAATGTAGCACCGCTATTACCAATAGTTCCGCCTTGTACAGTAGTAGCATTAATTGTAGCACCATTGGTTGTACCTTGTAAGTTAGTAGTTCCACTTACAGTAAGTCCAGTTAGAATTCCTACAGAAGTAATATTTGTTTGTGCTGCAGTTGAAAGGGTTCCTGTTAATGTTGCACCAGTGTTGCCAATAGTACCAGCATAAATTGCACTACCAGTGTGAATGTTACCATTAATAGCACTTGCCGTATTACCAATAGTTGTGCCAAGAATTGATGTACCATTAATTGTCTGTCCGTTTATAGCACCACTCAGCGTTAAACTTGTTAATGCACCAACACTTGTAATATTAGTTTGCGCTGCAGTTGATAGAGTTCCTGTTAATGTAGCACCAGTATTACCTATCGTGCCAGCATTAATAGTGGGTGCGGCAATCGTGTCAGTCGTTGTTATAGTTGATGTATTAACAAACGTTGTATTACCAGCGATAGATAAGTTACCGCCAACATATAAGTTACCAGTAATACCAGCGCCACCCGTTAACTGCAAACTGCCTGTTGTAGTACTAGTTGCTGCATAACCACCATTGATAACAAGGTTGCTATCAATCGTTGCGTTACCATAAATGCGTGTGCCGTCTAACAGTTTTGCCATAATTATTCCACACTATATTTAGGTAGCCTTAAACTGGTTTATTATACTCATCAAATACACCAGATACTTGCAAATTGCCATTAGGATTTATTCTTTGTGCAACGCTGCCACCATTAATTGTAACTTCATCAAATATACCAGTAATTTGTAGCGTACCAGTAGAGTTTACTCGTTGTACAGCTACGTTCGAACCACTATATATATACGAAGAAAATGGTATAATATTTGAAGTTACTGCTGAACCTCCAGTTCGGGTTAGTGTAGCTGCAATTGTACTATTATCTACAATTCTATTAGATTGACAAGTTAATAATACAGTATTGGGTATTGCAGTAAGTCGAGAAGATGGTGGCGTAAACGGACCAGAGGTATATACTGCTGTGCCTTTTACTATTCGTAAATTAGAGATATAACCACTCCACGTTAAAGTTGTGTTATCATTATATAATCTACCAATACCAACTGGCGGTGTGGTAGAATTTGTTGGAGTAACTGAATTTGTTGCAACAGATACACCGTTAACATATAAAGTATTTGTGCTTCCACTACGAACAAGTGCAACATGATACCAAATATTTGAAAGAATAATATTATTACCTGAGTATGTTACGGTACCAGCACTACCGTTTACAAAGAAACCTATTCTGTTGCTGGTATCTAAAAAGATTGCCGTTCCATTTGTTCCTGCATTAGTAGTATCTGTGACAGTGACAATTCCAAATTGTGCAGCACCTATGCCTAACCCATATACCCAACATTCAATAGTCCAATCTCCGCTTGTTAAATTATATGACGCATTGGTTGGTGCCATTATATAATCTGGACCAGCATTGTTAAAATAATAATCATAGTATCCATTTGGATTAAGCGGTGTTTGAAATATCGTATTTACTGTGCCTGTTTTTGTTAAAGTGACATTATTTGTGCTGCCATCTAAAAAAGAATTGGCCGAAGGTATAGTAGGTGAGTTTAGTAACAGTGCAGTATTAGTACTTGCAGTCAATGGATTTCCTGGTGGTGTAAAATTACCAGTATAAACACCAGTGCCATTTATAATTCTTATATTAGTCATATAAAAACCAGCAGTACCGCCGTTTGGTCCAAATATTCTAGTAGCCTGACCTGCATAACTGTATGAATCAGCCTTGCTGCCAACACTTACACCATTTATATAAAGTGTAAGAGTTCCTGCAATTCTAACAGCAGCAAAATGATTCCACTGAGCATAAGTTATTGTTCCACCGAATAAGAAGTTACCGCCTGCTTGGTGCCAATATAATTGACTATTATATGTTAGCAGTTCCCAAGTTAGTGTATTAGCACTGGCCATAATAAGGTTATAACCAGAAGTTGAACTTGGGATGGTTAAACCATATACCCAACATTCAACTGTAAAATCACTTGTGCCAAAATCATACTTTGAACCAGCAGTTGCAGCAGGAACACTCAAATAATTGTTTACAGTGGTGTAGTAAAAACTTCCAAATGTTGATGGATTATTAGTAATTTCATCAAATGACCCACTAACTTGCAGATTTCCATTAGTATTCAAACGTGATGCTATTGCCATTATCCAAATACCGTATCAATACTATTAGTGGTAGCATTATAGAATGTATAAGCCACACTAGTGTTATTACCACTGTATGTATAACCAGTACGCTGCTGTGTATAGATATTTCCACCTACATATACGTTACCACTAATACCAGCACCGCCGCTAACAACTAGCGCACCCGTAGTAGAAGATGTTGAATTTGTGCTACTTGCGGCAACAATATTACCACCGCTATAAATGTTTCCTGTGGTTACAACATTTATGCCATTGAAGTTAGACCCATAATGGTTGTTAGCATAGATTGCAGAGAAATATTGACCGCTCGCAGTGCCAAGAGTAATAGCGTTATTGCTTACTGGATATATGCTAGTAGATGCAACGTTTGCTACTGCTGTATTAGCAGCCCATAAAGCCAACGATCCATTCTGCGAACTACTACCACGAATAAATTGTATAAAACTATCCCAACCAATACCGCTGTAATTAATACCGAATCTTGCTGTTTCAGCACCAGTTGCATTACTAGATGAGCCATTTTGTGCGGATAATTGGAAATTAATATCACTGCCACGAGTTAATACTGTCGTAATTGCGCTTGCAGTAGTTGAGGTAAGATTTAAGTTACTTGCATATATATTACCGTTAACACCCAATCCACCAGCAAGAACTAATGCACCGGTTGTTGTACTTGTAGCAGTAGTTGTACTATTAGATACAAGATTGCCACTTGTTATATTATATTGTAGGTAAGTTGCACCGTTAAATGAACCACTATTGTTGAACTGAACCATAGTGTTAGCGCCACCTGGTGTGCCGCCGCCACCGCCACCTGCGGTTGCTCCATTTGGATAGAAGATACCACTTGTTGTTATTACGTTACCAACATAAAGATTTCCGCTAATATTAGCAGTGGTTGCTGTTAAGTTGCCAGTTGTAGTATTTCCGCTTACCGTAATATTATTAAAATATGGTGTAGATGCAACAACGCTCCATGTATTTTGTGCGCTATTATAGGAATAGTTAGTTCCATTTACTGTTGCTTGCTGACCGTTTGTGGGCGAACTTGGAAAACTCATGATAATATTTAGTGAATACTATAGTGGTGATTAACCAATATAAGCCACACTCCAGTTGTCGTTGCCGTCAAAAGTAATTGTGCCAACTGTTACATCAAATCTAAGTGTATCATTAACAGCCATTTTTACTATTGTGCTGCCACCTGTATGATTCATTGTAGTATTTGATGCATATTCAATCATAATTTGCGAGGTAGTTACGCTGCCAATCGCAGTTGTTTTTCTGACGATAATTTGTGCAGATGGAACGTTATTGGCAGAGGCTCTGACTACAATATTAACCTGATATAATCCAGCGACGGGCGCAGTAAAGTAACCAGTTGATGTATTCAAATATCCACCTTGATTATAATCAACTACAAAATAACCACCAGAAACTGTAACAGTAGAAGCAATTGATGCACCATTGCCACTTACACGAAATGCAGGACGATTTGGCATTGTAATACCAGCCGATCCACTAACCGTTAAGTTACCAGCAATTGTTGTGTCACCACTATCTTGCATTTGAAATATAGTATTTGTATATGCACTATTAACAATTTCAATGCCACCAGTAGAATTTACACGGAAAAATTTGTTAGGATTGGTTGCGGCACTATAAGTGTTTTGTAATTTAAGAAAATCAAGATATCCACTACCACCTTGACCATAAACATTGCCTACAATTGTTAGCGCACTTGTTGTTGATGTGCTACCATTTGCAATATAAATGTTTGCATAGTTGTTTAGTGTGGTATTACCACTTGCGCTTAGCGTAGTAAATGCGCCAGCAGTCACACTATTAGAAATTAAAGAGCGAGTAGAAATATCTACCCAATAACTTGCGCCAGTGGCATCCTTGATATATTCATAAAGAATATCAGTATTGCCCTGATACCATTGCGCACCAGCAGTTGGACTGCTTGGAGCAGTATTACTTGTGGTTAGAGTAACACCACTGCTTCCACTGCTGAATACATTGCCATTACTCCAATAATACTGTGCGCCATAAATGCCAGTATTACCAACTAAGTTAGCAGCATACACATTTGCAGTTTGTGCAGTTATGTTACCACTTGAAACTACACCGTTTAATGTTCCAACACTTGTAACATACGGCTGAGCATTTGTTATCAGAGTACCGCTTAATCCGCTATTTGCTACAATATAAGAAGCATATGCGTTAGCAGTTTGTGCAGTTATGTTACCACTTGCAGCCAGTGATGTTAGCGTTCCAACACTTGTAACATACGGCTGAGCATTAGTAGATAGTGTTCCAACAAGTGCTGCTCCTGTATTACCAATAGTGCCAGCATATAGGGATACACCGTTAAAATTATTTGCATATACTGCACCTGCAACACCAACACCACCACGAACTTGTAGAGCACCAGTTGATGTAGATGTAGTGGCTGTTGTGCTACTGATTACAAAACTATTTGTATTTGCTCTCATACGAGCAAATTCATTTGCAGGACTTGAACCGGCAAGACCAAATACTATATCGTTTGCAGCAAGAGTACCAATGATGAGGTTTCCACCAAGCGTTGTAGTATTTCCCGCCATGTAAAGAAAACCATCATTTGCTCTATCTAGTGTTCCTTGAGCAAATGTACTGCTATTGATACCTAAATCAATATATCCATCATTCTGCGTTCCATTATCGGCGGTTGCAACATAGTCAGTACTTGCTGCGCTACCACTATTACTGTTCTGATGATTTATCTGGGCAAAATTATTATAATTATCACTTACCTGAACTACGGTTTGAGCAAGTGGAGTAAATGTAGATTGACCTGCGTACAATGCGTTGAAACCAGTGGGAATGGTTCCATAAAATATACCGCCTTGTGAATAAACATTGGATGTTATATTAACAACATTACCTGTTAGATTTAAGTTACCACCAACTGTAAGGTTACCGCTCGTGCTTGCTGTTGTAAATACGCCGCTATTTGGTGTATTTGCACCAATTGCACCAGTGTGATAACCAGTAATCTGACCGCCACTACTTGTAGTTACAGAAGTTGCAACAACAGTATTGGGTGTATTTGCGCCAAGCGCACCATTGAGATAACCAACAATACTACCAGAACTTATAGTGCCATGGATTGCGGTAGTTGCGGTTATAGTTGTGAATGTACCAGTGTTTGCAGTGTTTGCACCAATAGCACCAGTAAGATAACCAGTTACTTGACCACCATTTGAAGTGGTGAAACTTGGACTTGTAAGCGCACCAGTGCTTGTAATGTTTGTTTGACTTGCACTTTGTGAGTTAAGTGTTCCATAAAGTACTGCACCAGCATTACCAATTGTGCCAGCAATGACCGTGGGAGCAGCTATGGTTCCAGTAGAATTTAAACTTGTAAGTGTTCCAACGCTTGTAATGTTAGTTTGTGATGCAGTTGATAAGGTACCAGTAAGTGTAGAACCACTATTACCAATAGTGCCTGCATATACTGCAACACCATTAAATGTGTTGGCGCTTACTGCACCAGTAACCGCCAATGACCCTAGCGTACCAACAGAGGTGATATTAGTCTGTGTGGCAGTTGATAAGGTTCCAGTTAAAGTCGCACCTGTATTACCAATTGTACCAGCATATACGGCAATACCATTAAATGTATTGGCATTTACTGCACCAGTAACCGCCAATGAACCTAGTGTGCCTACACTTGTGATATTAGTTTGTGCGGCAGTTTGTAAAGTACCAGTTATACTACTGGCAGAATTTCCTATAGATGTTGCAAGTAATGTAGCAGCATTGATTGTACCACCCGCATTTACTGTGCCTTGTAAATTAGTCGTGCCACTTACAGTAAGCGCACTTAACGTTCCTACACTTGTAATATTAGTTTGTGCATTAGTTGCAATATAACCATATAATCCTGTATTAGCAACAACATTGCTTGCATACACATTTGCCGTTTGTGCTGTTATGTTGCCACTTGCTATAATGCTATTTGCATATTCGGTTTGTGTAATGGTTTCATAATTTTGTGTTGTGATATTACCAGTTACAAATAAGTTACCATTAACAGTAATATTACCAGCACTAATATTGCCACTATACGTTGGTAGGTATGCAGCAACATTTGAATTGCTATATATACTGCTACCACCACCGCCAAATGCTAAACCATTTCCATAGTAATAAGCATTGCTGTAAATCGCAGTGTTTGCAGTGATGTTAGTAGCAGTTACATTAGAAAAATTACTGCCAAGATTGGCAAACGTAATATTTGAAGTACCAACAATAATATTACCGATGGTAGTTACATAATAAAAACGCTGACCATAGTTTGTGCCTTCATTAACATAAACAAGAAGACCAGTTGTGATACTATATGGTTGTGCAGCATCTTGCGCACGTGTCCAAGTACCATTACTTCCACTGCCTAATGTGCTTACATAATAGATGCCATTTTGGTTTGTGATAGTTTGACCTTGAACAAGTATGCGATCATTAGCAGCAAGCGTTACACCGTCAAGTGTATTTGGCGCGCCACCACTTAGTGTAATATTCGTGAAACTAGTAGCACGGCAACTGTTTTTAAAGTCGCTGTCTAAAATATTTTCAGCACGAACCCTTGTTAAAGCCATTTGTTAATCCTGTAAGGTATTTATTGATACTTACAGACGACCAACTACCACCTCTATAACACCCACTCCATCGCCAAAATTTTCTAATGCTTTGCCAATAACGCTGCCCATTTTTGGATTGTTTTCACTACGAGCAGTTCCATCTCCATTGGATACCATCATTTGTCCCTTACGAACAGGTCCAGTAACTTTAGTTGGCACACGACCCTGAAGTGCGATATACAAACCATCAGCATCGCTGTTCATCATATAAGCAGGATTAGTTGATACGACACCAGCAACATATTGACTACCATCAATATTGCTTAGAGTTACTTCTGCATCACCACCAAAATCAACAACAGTTCCACTTTCATATTCTGCATCGCTTGTATAACGTTCGGCCAAGTCGGCGTATTTTGCAGTAGTTGAAGTTCCAAGGAAGTTTACAGCATATACGTTATTAAAATATTGTGAACCTGTTCCACCAATATTAATACTTGCGTTACTGCTTGGAACAATTGCACCACTAACTGTAAGACCGCTCAATGTACCAACACTTGTAATATTGGTCTGTGCAGCACTTGCACTATTAAGTGTTCCATATAATACAGCACCGCTATTGCCAATTGTACCGCCCTGTAAAGTGGTTGCATTAATAGTAGCACCATTAGTAGTACCTTGGAGATTGGTTGTTCCACTTACGGTTAATGATCCAAGAGTGCCAACAGCAGTGATATTAGTTTGAGATGCACTGCTACTATTAAGTGTTCCATATAATACAGCACCGCTATTGCCAATTGTACCAGCTTGTACAGTAGGTGCGCTTAGAGTATCTGTTGTATTAATTACTGTTGTATTAATAAATGTAGTATTGCCTGCTACTTTCAATGCATTAACAATATTAAAATTGCCGCTTGTATCAATAAATGCTGCAGTAGTATTATTTTGTTTAAAATTAACTTGTGTATTTGTATATGAACCTACATGAACATTGCTTGTATCGGCAATTACATAACCACTAACCCCACCAGTGGCAGTTTGAACATATATATTTCCATAACCATTACTTTGTAAAGAAGTATTGCCTGTTACAACTACAGAACCGTTTGCTCCAATAAAAGCTGGTGTTTGTCCTGCAACTTTAAAATTTAATTGTGTAGCCGATGCTGCACCAATATGAACATAATTTGAATCAGCAGTAAGATATCCAACATTTGTTCCACTGACAGAAGAAACGTTTGCTGCGGTTACAGTACCGCTAATTCCAGCGCCACCATTAACAATTAATGCGCCAGTTGATGTAGATGTTGAAGTGGTTGAACTACTAACCACGAAACTATTAGTGTTAGCACGAAAACGTGCTATTTCATTACCAGTTGCAGAACCAGCAAGAGAAAATACAATATCTTTTAAAGTATAGGTAGAAATAACAAGATTACCACCACCAGTACTTGTATTGCCAGCAACATATAGATATCCATCATTTGGACCAGTTAAGTTATATGCTGCTTGGTTGTATCCACTGCTATTAATACCAAAATCAATAAATGTATCATTGTCATTTCCATTATTTGCTACTGCAACAATATCTGTTGTTGCTTGATTTCCATTGTTTTGATTTTGTACTACTAACTGAACATAGTTGTTAATATTATCACCATGTTGCAATCTTGCATACAGCGGAGTATAATTTAAACTAGTGCCTAAAAAAACTGAACCAGTTATTGTTATATTACCGCTGGAATTTATATTGCCTGTGGCAGCATCAATTGTTGTTGGTCCTACGGTAAGACCATTATGTACCGTAAAATTTGTATTTGCCATAGTTCCATATCTCCCTGCTGGCTATTATACTGGCATATAAGTTTGGAATACCGTAGCAGTTGCCGTGCTGCTCCAAGTATTTGCGGTCACATTAACATTACCACCACTAATTGATGAACTAAATGTAGCAAGTGCGTTTGCGCCAGTATTAACTACGCCATAAACTTGACTTGTTGCAGTAGTTCCATTATGTGCAACAATAAGTTCCGCTCCACAATATACACCGTTTGTGCTATCACTTACCTTGATCACATACTTTGCAACACGATAAGTTGATGTAGGGAAGGTATCAATTGTAGTTGGAGTATTTTGTGTTAGCGTTGTTGGATTAACTGCTGGTGCAAGACCACCAGTAATATAAACACTGCTATTTGCTTGGACTGCGGCACTACCACCAGTACTTCCACTAATACCAGTTACTGTTGTTGTAGCAGCAACCACACGAGCATCAATAATATCAGTTGATATTGGTGCTTCTGTAAATGTCAGTACGTTGCCACTTACACTATATGCAGTAGTTGGAATTTGTAGAACACCGTTAACACTTACGAACGTACCGTTTGTTGTGCTGTTTTGTGCTAATGTAAATGCAGTCGTGCTTCCATCACCTGTAAATGAACTTTCAGTGATGGTAGTATAAGCACCTTGCGCCCCAACCCAAGTAGAGGTAGTAGCATTAAAATATTCAAACTGAGCATTAGTGGTATTATAACGAATCATACCAGCAGCACCAGTAGGACGCTGTGCAGTTGTACCAACTGGAATCTGAATACTATCTGTGCTGTTAATCTCTAGACTTGCACCACTAGTAATTGCATTTGGAGCAACCTTAATACCAACCTGACCAGTTGCACCACTTGTAACAAGTAGATTCTGATAACCAGCAGCACTGTTGCCATGTACTACAAGGTTTGCAGCAACCTGTGCAGCATTAACTGTTAGGTTTGCATTGCGTGGTACATAAACATTTAAGTTTCCAACACCATCATAAGTGCTAATGTTTTGTGTATAAACACCTGCTGTTACACTGTTTGTGATAACGCTATTGCATGTGTTTATGTTGCCATTAACGCTTAGATTGTTCAAGAAACCAACACTTTGTAGGCTTGAAGCAGTTACACCACTTGCAAGTGTTGTGCCAGTTAAGTTATTAGCATCTACAGTGACAGTAATATCACTTGTTCCATCAAATGGTGTGCCATTGATGTTTCTTGCAGTTTGAAGTTTTGTTGCACTACCAGCGTTACCACTTACACTGCCCGTAATCGTAGCAGTAACCGTTAAATTAGCAAGAGTTCCAACAGCTACGATATTTGGTTGATATCCAGTTGTTAGATAACCAGTATGTAGTGTATTTGTATTACCAACTTGAACTGCAGTGATATAGTTTGCTGCAATATT